>Ga0180436_10000158_pt1 | contig 71637 bp, 46 predicted proteins | sample SS_ome_2_FD_132434 | JGI IMG/M metagenome (GOLD analysis project Ga0180436, IMG submission 132434) | Hypersaline lake sediment archaeal communities from the Salton Sea, California, USA - SS_3_S_2 metaG | ecosystem: Environmental > Aquatic > Non-marine Saline and Alkaline > Hypersaline >...
CTCTTCCTCTTCATCATCTAAAATTTCCGCATCTCCTTCTATTAACCTTTCTTTTTTCCTAATTAACGACGTGGAAATTCCTTCCTTATTTTTGTGGGGTATTTCCGGAAATGTTTCTTCCATTATCGTTTCCGTGGTTTCTTCTTGTTCGGGTTCCATTGTTTCTTCCATGCGGGTTTTTTTTTTCTGGTACTTTTCTTATACACAAAATAGGATCCGTCAGAATACAGAATCAAACTGATAAGCCGCAGTAAAGGGTATTAACGCATAGAAATAACAAAAAATGGACACAAAAGTAGTTAGGAGCAAGTATTTTCCAGCAAAAAGGGGACGTAGTAAAGACACTACGATTGTTCGTATATTAGAAGGACCGGTAGGGTTAATGTATCCCTTTCCGGAATTGGCCGACGGTATGTTATACATACATTATAAAGGGGAAGAATGGTTTATTTTAGACCAATTTATTCATGTGATATGGAGATTTGCAGGTAAACCCAACGGAATAGACGAAAATGGAATTTTTAGGAAAATGGAGGCCTTTTGTTGTCCTAAAGAGTGCAAAGATTATATAATGGTTAACTTCTTTCCGTGGATCAAAACTACTCTTTGTTATGACCGTATATTATTAGGACAACTCACTCAAAGAGAACATTACTTCGCTATCACAGACCATACATGCCAATACAAAAATCAATATGTTTTGTATTATCATATGAACATGTTTGGTATACCCAAAACATATCCGTCTTATCGTGAGCAAGTATTATTAATTGATTTTCAAAGCACATCGGAATTAATGAACAAGATATTTGACCCGATCGTAATAAGGCTAATTGCGTTTATCAAATCTTACAATTCTCTTTGCAATAAAAGATCCAAAAACGCTCGAAAAGCACTTACAAAAGCAGATAAAGAAACGGTGGCCGCAAGTCAGGGATGGAAATGCAATGCTTGTGATACGCTTTTCAGAATGGATATAAAATATGAAGTGGACCATGTCATACCCCTTCACAGAGGAGGAAGTAATTCTCGTTACAATCTACAAGCTTTATGTACCGTCTGTCACAAGAAGAAGACAGAGAAAGAGAGATGTTATCCTCTTAAGCCCCTTTACACTGAAAGGGATATTGATGAAATGATAAAGCAATATTAAGTTGCGGAAGGTCAATAACAACACTCTTTTCGCTTGTCAATAAAAATTCCCACCAAAATATATCTAACTTATTTTGATTTTTTTTTGCTCGTTAACCGGCTCATGGATTCCGGCATCGAAGCATCCGCGAATGAGGAAAATTTTATGGATCGAGGAAATTTTGAAAAGTGGTTTTTAGAATCCTCTCCTTAGGTGCACGGAGGTTGATCTTCATCGAAAGTTGCTCATCCGCAAATTTTTTTTTCTTTGTATCCACCCTTGGTGAAAAAAATTGTTACAAATGTTCATTCCACAGTCATAAAATCAAAAAATTCAATTTTTTAGAGGTATATTTTAACTTTTTTTACTCAAATAGGTATATATATTGTTTTGGCATTGCGGGTAATTTTGGTTTACGATAAGAACATACAACTTATGCGACGGAATCCTTATAAAAGCAACCCAGAATATGGGAAAGAAAACACTACCGGAGATGTAGGTAAAGTTGGTATAGTGGACGCAAATTATTACAAAACGCCCGAAACCAAGAGAAAAATAAGTAAAAATGCCAAGTGGTTGTTGTATTGCAATTTGGCCGCGGGTCTATTGCATATGGGATCATTCATTGCGGCAATAATAGTTACATTTGTCGTAGACGACCGAATAAGTGTTTTATCATCAACTGATTTTTTGCGAGGAGATGAGATAGCAGGAGAGGAAGTTCTAAAAATTGACTCCACTTCAAATACTTACCAACCGATATGGTTGGTATTACCTATTCCTTTGATCACATCTCTGTTTCACCTGTTTATTGCAATTTGTATTCCTCTTATCCGAAAAGGATATGGTATACTTACAAACGTGTCAGGGCCAAGCGGGGATTATATTTTGAGTGTTTATAAATGGTATGCAGACAATGGGAAATTGGTCACAATTTTATCGGGCCCGCTATCCTCTCTTGATTATTACAGCAATGTTATTGCATTGGGTATAAACCCTTTGCGATGGATTGAATACAGTATCACTGCATCACTCATGATTGTAGCGATTTCTTCACTTTCTGGCGTATCCAACGTATTTTTGTTGGTATTTCAGGCCATACCTCTAAATGTCGCTTTGATGTGGATTGGTGGGAACTATTTCGAACAAGAGAATATCGGCTACTCTTGGCCAATTGCGGGGAAAGGTTTTAAGCAGCGTAAGCGGGTACGGTGGAGATTTTTCCTATGGGGATGTTTGTTCTTTTTGGTACAATGGGTACTGGTTTTTGCGTATTTCTTTACTGCAATTACCACCGCTGATGGAACTCCCGCATACGTATACGTTATAGTATTTGGACTTTTCTTTAATTTTAACCTTTTTGCGTTGAATCCTCTCTTGCATTACATGAGAGCTTTTGGATGGATATCGGACTTTGTAAACTATGAGTTAGTGTTTTTGATTCTTTCTTTTATTTCAAAGTTTGTTCTGGATTGGACACTGATTATAGGAAGTGCTGTAAATCCTAGGGATATAGATGTTGTATCGTAGAAAACACTGTCGTATTTAAAGTATTAACAGACCATGCATTTCCAATACCCTATTTGATAATGAAAAAAATAAATATATAAAATGAAATACATAAACCAATGGTCTATATTTATATTGGATAATAATATAAGATGCCCAAGGCATCTAAAACTAAAAAAGACGCATGTTATCGAAAAGTGAAGGCATCTGTAAAAGCAAAAGGCGGGGCCTGGCCTTCCGCTTATGCATCAGGGCGTATCGTCAAGTGTAGACAAAAAAAAGGTTATGGAAACAAAAAAACAAAAAAAGGAAAAAACTTGCGTTCTTCCATAAATAGAGTTAAGGCTTCCAAAAAGTAAGTGTTTGGTTTAATGTAATTAGAGAATGGTGAAAGTTTTTAACGAATAAATCGGTGATAAATAATGTACATAAAACCAAAAAAAAAATTAAAGAAACATAACCCATAATTTGATTCAAAGTGTTGTTTTTCCCTACTATTGTACCCAACCGTGTCCAAGAAAGTTAGTGCATTCCCTAAATCCGATGAGGTACACCTTTTTCATTCACCTATCTAACTCTACTGGCTTGGGGGAGACGAGATGAAGAAGGTGTATTTCTATGGATTTGGGGAATGTTTTGCTTAAAAAAAGAGATTACCCTATTTTACAATTTATGTTATTAATAAGTTTACATTAGTGTCGATTTTATAAAACATCACGGAAAATCAATGCATCCAAGATGACACTTCCGGTAGCATAAGCACGAAATTGTTTTCCATTTACAGCCGTGACGCTACCATAAGCTGGTAATGTTGTGTTCAAATGTACAAGTTTTATTTTTTCGCCTTCATTTGGTAAACCCAACCCTTCAAATTCTTTTTTTGCAGACGGCGGGATGTAGCAATAAAGCATTTGAGGACCACGATCCATTCCCATTGCGCCTTCAAAAATTGTTGTAGATGAGGAAATATCACCAGGAACTTCAAAAACACGTTTCGGTTCTACTAAAGCAGGATCGCCTCCTGCTACCAAACCAACACGTTCGGCTTCCAACCTGTCCATACCATCCGCAATACGGTAAAAACGACCAAACGTGTCTACCATGGTATACCCTCTTTTGATGAACTGGCTTCGGTTTGGGTAACTACGAATTGCATGGTATACATCCGCACGTTTGCCTTTCTTTGGTTCACGGTTACCATATCGAATAGCTCTCCATCCGGAAGGAGCGATGGCTTCAAAATCTTCTACCGTGTCCATTTATATACGTTGCGTTTACGCTTTGATATGTTAATTTATTTTTCTGGTACTTTTCTTTTCAGGAAAGCTATGTAGGCGATTGTAAAATTTATAATTATGTGTTTGTAAAAGAATGAGATCTGTCGGTGATGTAAAAAATCATGGACGTACCACGACAGGAGTAAAAAAACATGCTATGTTTAATATTTAATAATAAATTATGATATAAATAAACAAACAAAGGAAATATAATATATTGTATTTTCTTTGTCGGGTTAGGCTTAAAATATGTATTCTAACATCAAAAAGAGCGATTATTATAATACGTCGGATCAATTGTATAGATCATTATTGAACAACCAGTCCAAATTGGACCGGGTAGAAGCAATTATTATTGGTCTCGTAGTCGCGTCTTCGGTTTTGGTATCTCTGTCAGTTTTATGGAATATATTACAAACCTTAGACATTAATGACAATGCTGGCAAAATAGACAATTTTGATGCGAATTGCTCTGATTGTCCGCCTGGGCCCCAGGGAATTCCTGGTTTACAAGGGATACCTGGACCGCCTGGGCCCATTGGATTACAAGGTCCGCCTGGTATACAAGGAATTCAAGGAGAACAGGGTATTGTAGGACCGGTAGGTACTCAAGGAGTACAAGGACAACAAGGACTTACCGGAATAAGTGGAGATATGGGGCCTACAGGACCTATGGGTCCAACAGGACCACGTGGATTACAAGGTATAAAAGGGGATCAAGGCGACCCTGGTCCGCAAGGTATACAAGGTGTAAAGGGGGACAAGGGCGATACTGGACCGCAAGGGAATACAGGTCCACAAGGACCATCTGGTCCTCAGGGTATACCAGGACCACAAGGCCCAATAGGAGAGAAAGGTGACCAGGGAGATCAAGGTATTCAAGGAGTAGCCGGAGAGTCCGCAACGATTGACGATTGCAACAAGACCGTGGGGTCTTTTTACATTGCAAATGGCACTTCTCCATTGGATATAATACCCACGACGGTGCAAGTATTGTCACAAAACACATGGATACATTTAAACAAAGATGATTGTGTTCCGGCTACTATGGAATTTATAGGGTTTCCTGGTAACTGTAGTTTCATAACGGAAAATCAGACAGATACTTATAAAATAGAGGTGGACATTTCCTTGGAAACATCAAATGCCCTAAATGATCCGGAAATATGGTTCGGAATCTCCTTTGATGGGGCAGATCCGTTATTACAAAACTCTTTTTCCACGCATGGGAGACCTGACGAATCCATGTCTTTTCGTATCACGGCAGTATTGCCCCCATATACGAGAATTGGGTTGGCCACGTTAAACAAAGTAAACACAGATGATGTGTTGATCAAGCGGCTTCAGATGGTTGTGGTAGGCGAATTACTATGCGGGTTTGCAGTGGATGGGCCGCAAGGTCCTCCTGGACCACAGGGTGTGCAAGGAAATACTGGACCACAAGGAGAGCAAGGAGAGCAAGGAATACAGGGTGTTCCAGGGGCAAAAGGCGATATCGGACCCCAGGGTATACAGGGAAATCCTGGTCCAAAGGGAGACCAGGGCGACCCTGGTCCACAGGGAATTCAAGGAATACAGGGGGAACAGGGGCCCCAAGGTCTTACTGGTGATGTTGGCTCACAAGGACCGCAGGGCGACCCAGGACCCCAGGGAATCCAGGGCGTAAAAGGGGACCAGGGCGATCCTGGACCCCAGGGCATTCAAGGACTACAAGGACCTCAGGGGCCGACAGGCCCTCAAGGGCCTCAGGGAGAACCTGGACTCAACGGCACTTCGATTTTCGGTTCTTATTTTCAACACAACTATACCGAAGAGGAGCGACGAAGTTATTCGAACCCGCGATCTGAATACGCACCATCTGTAACCATAACAACACCATCACTACCTCTCGGGTTATATCGCATTGGGTGGTACGCCGAAATGAACATCGATAGTACCAGCAGTCAAATAGGAACACTTGCTTTTCTGAACGGCGTGGAAATCGGGGCCGAGTACATCGAACCCTACGATGGCAAAAATTGGTATGCTTTTCACGGGTTTAAATACGAAGCTTTATCCGGTGTGAATGTTATCAAGGTAGCCACGGGTAAATATTCCGGGGGTTCTGGTAAATACTTTACGCGCCGTCAGCGTCTCGAAATCTGGAGAGTTCAATAAATTGATTTTACAAAAATCTTATATTGGATCATGGTATATAATACTATCATACACATTTTTAATACTAATCTGACAATTCAAAAATGTCTTCCTCTTCTTCGTCCGTTATGAAATCCTCTTCCGAAGGATTTGTTTCCAACGCGCTTATCATATCCCTCAAGCGGAATAACAAAAATGTGCGTTGATGTGGCGTGAAGAATTGATTGTTATCACGCAACAATTTTACATGTTCAGAAAAAAGGTTACAAATTCTATGGAATTCAGACTCTTCGATGGTTCTCGGATGTGTTTTTTCCTTTCCAAAATTGGTAGTTTCGTTCTTCCGATCCATCATTTGCATTGCAGTTGTTCAGTAATGGTTTAGAAAATAGATATTGTATCCTAAAAAAATTTAATTTTTTTTTGTGATTTTTTCAATTCTGCAAAAAAAATGTTCGATGTTGTTTTGTTTTAAGTTTACCTTTCATTTTTCTTTCCGCAATAATAAAAATCATGCCAAGGACACATTGTCAAGGGTTTAAAATACAATGGACACGCTCTTTAGATCGCAAAGAGTATGCCTGTATGATAAAAAGTATACAGAAACATTTAAATGATACTCTAGATACAAAAGAACGCCGATACCATCTCGACCTTTTGCGAAAGTGGGAAGGAGGGTTTATTATAACTTCATTTCCTGATGGACCAGATGGAGCCACCAAAACGTTTCGTCATATGTTTAGAAAAGGATCCTCCGTTGGCCATTTGGTTGAACCCTATCCGTGGCCTTGGATACATCACAAGAACACGCTGAATATGTGGCATAAAGATGGAAAAGGCATCCATTTGATCCCTAGTGGATCTGGGTCACCTTCACATTTAAGTGCTCAACCAAGGAATATTTCTGTTTGGACAGTTGAAGAATTGAATTGTGTGGCTCATGTATTGGATACGTTCGGTGCCGAGTGTTCTGGTCATTTTCCCACCAAAGAGGATTTGACGATGGATTATGGTCCTGTAAAAATTTGCCCGTTTTATGGAATGTAAATTTAAATATAATTTTTTTTCTTAGTAGTTTTATTTTTGTGAAAACAACTACCACATTTATTTTATTTGTTAGGTAAGCGAAGCAGAGCAAAGGCATGGACAAAGATTTAATTATTGGATTGGATTCGGTGACCTTTGTGGGGAAAACCATTCCGCAAGTACTGGATTTTTTTGGTGTTTCTTCTGGTGAGAAAAGCACTCCGACGTATCAACAAGTCTTTCGTTTGGGTGTCAAAATTCACGAACATTTGCGGAAGAAAGGACATAACTTTTGTTCTTGTAAGTTACTGCATGCCAAGTATGCCCGCACTGCGTGTTTCGTATTGTGGAATTTCCAAGCTATCACGCGGAAAGGATTTACCGTTATCCCTACCGATTCACTTTACGATGATGGTATCAACCAAGAGGTAGAAGATGATTTGGGAAAAGAGGAAAAAGGGAAAAACGGAAAAAGAAAGAGGAAAAGGGGGAAAAGGGGGAAAAGGGGAAAGACTTCCACGGAAAAACTACAAAGCGATGATTTGATTTGTATCATGTACATTAGAGAGGTACCTGGTCCTTCCGTCAAAGTGAACCATTGTCCCAGGATGTACAACCCTTCTCTTATTGTGCCGAAAAACTTGTTACGTATCGGATACAACCGTGATGTTGCTAGAGAGATATGGGAAAAGGTAAATTTCAAAGGTAATCTGGAAGATTTTGTGGGTCTGAATGTGCCATCCCTGTGGGAAGAAGCGATTGTGGAAGAAGCGATTATCAACCCCTTAAACGATGAAAAAAGTCCCAGTATTTACGCAAATGGATCAATTGCATCGAAAGATCCAACTACCGCATCTACCACTGCGCAAGTGGTCCGTGACGAAAGCCAACAAGCTGAAATTTTGGAAGCTATGGGTGTGAAACCAGATGACCAAGAAAGCAACCAAGTACTACGTGACCAAGCTATTGTTATATCTTGGAATTTACAAGAGTTTGTTCCGAAAAATTTGGAAAGGAAAGAACATGAAGAAGCGGCATTAAGCTTGTTTCGAATTGCGGAAGATTTAACGATGGAAATGCCATACTCTTTGATGTTCTTCCGCAATCTTCGAAAGGCTACGCATTATGCTAGATCTAACCGGCTACCTCTTTTTGCGCAAGATGTTATGAAGGGAAGTCGAGCGAAAAACTATTTTGTTCCAAGTTCATGGGTTGCTGCTTATCGATGGATACGGCTTGGTACATGCAAAAAGGAATGTCCGCAAATGATTGAGCAAACGCGTATGGTAGAGGGAGGCACTGGACCTCCCATTAGGTATCACCCTCACTACGAATATGGTCATACCCATGTTCATGAAATAGTGGGTGTGCCTGAACGTCCCTTGCAATTTTTTGTAGATATGGATACTGATTTTACGGAAGCCCCTCACCTGGCCAAGAAAGAAAGTTCTGGAATTTTTGGGAGTTTTGGGAGTTCTGGAAGTTCTGGAAGTTCTGGGATTGGAATTGTGTGTGATTTGGACGCTTTGGATGATCTGACAGATGCCATTCAATGTTGGTTTACTTGGTTTATACAAAGGATTTTCGGAATAGATAAGGCCGACAAGATACGGAAGGAGGATTGGGTTGTACTTTGTGCAACGAGCGTGAAAAAGTACAAGGTTTCTCGACACATTCGATTGGATGGATCAATTCATTTCAAAAGCATCATTGATTTGATGATGTTTATGGACTTGGCAAAAGTTCAGATGTATGAGGATTTGGGGCGTGGTGTGGATGAACTCAAAGCCAAGATTCGTCTTTATCCAGAACGGAAAGAGTTGGGATACTTATTAAGGATGTTGATATTCAAGAACGAAGTAGACCCAATGACAAAGATGAATACCAAAGTGGCTTCTATTCCCATAGATTTCCAAGTCTATCGCGTCAATGGAAGTATGAGAGGGCCAATGTGTTCCAAGATTGATGAACCATTTCGATTTACTCGGTTTCCAGACCGACCCGACATACGCTGGAGTGATCCTCCGGGACTGGCCGAGGATATAAAGGAAGAGTTTGCTCTTTTCAAGAGAGCGTTCATTACCTATATACCAGATGATAGCGTATCTCTTAGCCTTCCTATCGGAGAAATGTTTACACTATCACCAATTGATGTGCAAGTAATCAACAAGACCGAACGTATCATTATGAGTGTTCCCCGTTCAGTTTGGATTGGATCCTCTAGCATTGGAGACGCTTTTCATAGTGAAGAGCTTCGAAATGTTATGGATTTGATTGATAAGCACAATACCATGCGAAACGCTAGGACGGGTGTTTCTTCCGCAACGATGTTTTGTAGTAACGGAAAACGCAAACATTCCGGAGGAGTGGACCGCGTACAAAAATTCAAAAGATGTCTTGGGGATTGGGTTTCTTCCACATCTACGATTCTTTCCTCTTCTCCCAAGGTTCAGGCCATACGAGATTATTTTAAGTTTAACAATAACGAGAAAAGTGGACATTATTTGCTTCCGTGGTACGATTCTCCGAGTATTAAGACAGAGCTACACATTGACGAATCTTACAACGAAAAGACATTTTTGAAAGGAGAAGATACCTCTAGGATGATGACAAGTGACGATCCCCTATCGCGTCATTACCGAAGAGGTGCTATGGATTTTTATCGTATTACCGTATACAAGACATGCTATTGTCCCATAAAGGGTGCGGAACATGGAGGAGACGATGGCAAGGGCGGTGAAGCCAAGTGTTGGTTACGCATTTATCGAAACGGGACTGTGCATTGTAGATGTTTCACTTCGGGTTGTGTGGATATTATATCCAAACTACCTTCTACCGAGTCTGGTAAGCCTCGTTATTTTTACCCGTTAGCTGGAATGCCGGAACGTTTGCGGAGGATACTTTGGTCTGACGTTTGAATTTTATTAAAATAGGCGGTTTGTTGGAATGGAACAAACTTTTATTTTTCTTTTTATTTTTAGATTCAGAGGGCAGGAGAATCGTACGAACTACGGTTATATCATGCGGATGACAAATGATTGATTTGAATTCATTTGCACTTTTTTTTTTATTTTTCATCACTTTTCAGGTCCATTTTATCCAATGGCTAGTGCTGTGATGGCTACTACATTAAACAAAATCACCGTTCCGAAAATGGCATTGTATCCATAGGTATCGTAATTCATTGAAGAGAATCTCCACCACGAAAACACCGCGTTTGTTTTAGCAATTCCCCCTCTATTTGCACCCATCCCACTTTCTTTTGAAATACGTTGCATCCTGTCCTGATATGCCTTGTAATGTACCGTGAATGCTCGGTGTTGATTTCCCTCCACTCCAAATCCATCTTTCCTCCTCCGTAAATAGCTTTCTGTTTCTGGGTTTTGTTCCACTGGAAAGTTTTGGTATGGTGAATATCCTGTAATACCCGTATAACCTTCCAAAAACTCTTTGGGGTAAAAGAGGGAAGGGTCCGTGGTCCTCATTGCTCTCATACGTTCTTTAGCTTGTTCTCTCATTTTCTTTGATTCGCTTTGATCACCAAATGGGCCAGTTCCCCCGTAAGGATAGTATTTTCCCTGATATACCTCCATCATAGGTTGGGACGAAATATCATCGTTTTGAACACTATCATCTTGCGGAATCAATACATTCAAGTTTAAATCATAGCGGCCCATATTTCCCATTTTCTGTCGCATAGTCCAGAAATCTTCTTCTTGTTTTATACGTTTTTGCTTCATCCACCCCGCCCATGGAAAAGGATTGCGGAAGAATACAAACCAATAAAATAATGTGATTCCAGAGAGTACCAAATTGGGTGTCCAATCCTCAATCGTAGAAACAGATATTCCGTCGGCCGTGGCTGCGCTCCAAAATCGTATAACTAAAATATATCCGGAAGCGATTAAAGTGGATATCCAACTCCAATAATCCGAAACGTGTGCAACAATAAAAAATAGGATAGTGAATTGACATACCAATGTCCAATCAACTACTGTGCTAAATGGAGCAATATCGAAAGACCTTATCACATAAAATGCTGACATGGTTCCAACGATACCCAATATAATGTCGATAAAAATAGAAAACAAAACATACCAGGTGATATCTAATCGGATGTACCAATATCCAAAAATTTGATATGGTCTAGGCATGCCTCCCAAGAATTCGCTGTGTGCAGTAACGCCCACCCTTGTTTCTTCCATTCCCTTTTGACTTGTCATAGTTTCTTTTTCCGTAAATTCCGTAAATTCTGGAATTGCGGAGACGTCCTCCCCCGTCTTATTTTTTGTTGTGACCCATACTGCATAATACTCGTGTTGTTCTGGGTGTTCATATTGTGCTTTCAATTTTAGGGCTTTTTGTATTTGCTTATCCGTAGGTTTTTTAACTTCAAAAACCTTAACCGTTCTCCAAAGCCTTTGATGTACCGGAGCAAGGTCGTACCAATATAGTGCCAAGAAAATGGGCATCTCTACCAAAAAAGACCATAAAATCACACCAAAAATAACGTAAGGCCATGAACGGAAGAAAAACTCAGCGGCAAGCGGAAGAAATAGATGTGGTAAATATGATCCGAACCCAGGCGTGGGGAAGAACCCGACCAACCACCTAAACCACGCACGTCTAGCAAAAACGTCCGGAAATAATTTATCACTACGCCATGGGTCATGATCCGATGTATGATGTGGTGTATCTAAACGATCATAGGTGAATGGTTGGATAGGAGGTCGTGGTTGTAAAACAACATCCATCCGCACCCGCACCACTTTTTCCGTTTATTATAAGTATTATGCAAATAAACTTAGCAATGTATATGCAACAAACCATTTTTTACGTTTATTGCTTGAAATATTACTTGCGGGGGTTACCGCGGGCCGACGACGTTCGCGTTCTTCTGCGTTGCTGTCTAGACATAGTTACTTCAGAAGTAGGGGTTGTTTCCGTGTCTACGGGCGAAGACGATGAATAGGAAGATGAAGGAATATTAACATGTGCCTTCCTCCGCAAATTTTCTGCTTCTACGCGATCCAATTCCTTTTCTTGGGAAAATTCGATCATATCTTCTCTATCTTCCTTTGACATAGGCAAGAGGGGGTCATCTCGTTTCTTGTCCGAATCTTGCGGAAGCGTTAGGTCATCAAGTGTACCAGAAGGATCTTCTAGAGTACGGGCGGCAAAATGGTAAAGTAGATTAAACATGTCCGAGACGTGCCTAATGGTGTGGAAATCGTTGATGGATTGAATGATTTTATCGGTTCCTTCCGCAAGTTCATGCGCCGTATCCGTTTTGGAATACTTAACAGCATTCTCTAAGAACAAATCGGCTGCCTTGGCAAGAGAAACAAGGTCTTCGAGTGTTTGTTCATCATATAGAACACGGGTCACCAATGGCGATTTCGCAAGTATATTCAATCGATCAATCGTTTGTTGTGTTTTGTTCTTAACTGCTTGATACTCTTTATAAATGCCTTCTTTGTTGTCTGATCCCAAGGAAACCATATTAGTTATCTTGTCATATGCCTTCTTGGTTTGTTCTTTTTCCAATACATCATTTATATTTCCTTCCAAACGTGCAGTATTTGGCACCAAACTCGCGTTTAGGGCTTGAGTTAACATCACCATTCCGGAATCGAACCCATTCATAACACGTGTAAGCTTGGCCTCCAAAAGTTCCTCATTGTGTAGAGGAATCACGTTTAATATAATGCGGGTCAATGTTGCAGCAATACCCTCTTCCGAAAGTGCCTCCAGTCGGTCCGGATTCTTAGTGGGGTCCAAGGGTTCGTTTCCACTCGGTTCCGTGTTTATATAGTTATCATCATCGTTGGACGAAATGACTGGTTCTGGTCCTCCGCCATCAAAGTCACCATAAGTACTCCGGAGATTTTGTAACCGAATTTGCCGTTTGTCTCTGGCCCGTTCGTACGTATCGACTACATCACGAAGAGAATATATTGTGTAGTTTCCTGCATCCTTGAGTATATGTACAATCTCCCGAGCTTCGTCCAGAATATCCTCCATGGTGTCCTTGTGTGCAAGTACCACAAAAATAAACCATATCATCACAGCAATAAATGACAACTCTACGAAAAATCGAATTCCATTAAAACCTACTTGCCATCTTAATTTACTATCCATAGATTGGAGCAACCGTATCTGTTCCATCCGCATCTCGTTAGGAGTAGGCGCTTCTCCGCTCTGGACATTTCCCCACGTCTCGTCATCCCACCCCATATCATCTCTCCATGGCCTAGAGCGACTCATACCGTTCTACCACTTTTTTTTTAAAAAAATAGTTGTAAATTATAAAAATTTGTGGATAGAATGGTTTCCGCAATTTCGGAATGTCCTTTGCTATATAAATAAGAGCGAATTTGGGTTACGCATGTAGTTTCCATGTACAGAAAATTTGCGGATAGTACATTTACATGATTTTCTTATATTTTCGAGCAAAGTGCTTTCGATCGCCAGTGGGTGTAATGAACTTGTGTCGTATATACAAACATTTTGCCATCATGTCCAAACATGGTTGAACTCCGTACTTAGAAAATGCAGAAATTATGCTGTATTGTATACAATGTATATGTTCTTATGACAAGAAGGTTCGCATTTCGCTGGTCATCTCATTATCCAATAACAACGTTTCGGCAATAGCGGTAAAGGAAAACTCAAGATTTTCAACCGGAGGAGGGTAGAGTTTTAAATGGTCCGATGCAATGTCAAAAAAACAATTGCCTGTCCTCGAAAACCCTTTTCTAAAATCCTCTTTCTTTGGTGCATCAGATTCCTTTTTGAAATCGTTAAACTCGGCAATCAAATACCATATGTACCGGAGGTCTTCAATAAACCACCCTGGGTACAATTCCTCCAACGAGAGAATCATTGGGTACCACGAATCCACCCAAACAGAGATGTCCATACCGTCTTCTAGTTCACGTTCCCAATTGATAAGTTTGTCGAGCCCGTTCATACGAACGTGCGAACAAACACAAGTCAATGCCTTATCGATCAACCTTCCTAATTCGCAAAGTCCGGTAACCATCGCCAGGCGTTTAATGCCCTCCCCCTTCATTATCCAATCATTTAACGATCCGTCAGACGCAAAGGACTTCAACATGTCAAGTTTTTCTCTGGCATCCTGGCTCAATTCCTCACAATATCCGGATACCCGTTGAAACATTAAAAGACACATCTCGGTCTTTTCTTCTATCTCAAGCTTTGTGTCGGATTCGCTACGATTCACATCCTCCTTTGATGAAAGCGCCTTCGAATACTTGCGGTGTTTTATGGCGGAACCAACAGTGAAATCATTTTCAAGTTCTCGTTTTTTCGATTTCGATTCCTCTGATTTCCGGCGGTGCTCTAAGTTTGTTGCGCAAACACGATCTATATCCTTCTCATATTTTTGGAACTGTTCAAAAGTATGGATTTGATTCTCCTCGATAAATTGGGAAATTCGGACGAACGTCTCTTTCAATTCGGTAGTACGCCTTTCCTCCAATCTATGATTTTCCTTCTTCTCGGCCTCTAATTTTTCCATCTTTGCCTCGTACGAAGGTAGATAAACAGCTATAAAGTACCCCGCTAGCCGGTTCAATCGTTCAGATCCAATTTTCATCAACTGTTCCAATTTTTCTGGAGACAGATCAGACAACCATAAGCTAGGATTCATATCCTTGGTAACGGTAGAATCGGTTTGGTGTTGTCGAGAACTGGTAAAAGATGTGGAAGACATGGTCGGACTTGGCGTACGGATAACGGCTAAAAATGAAAGTTGTGTGAGAATACAATTTTTTTTGTGTCAAAAAATATAATTTTTTGTTTCTAAAAAATATAATTTTTTTTATATTTATTTAACGTATTATACGCCACTTTTTAAGGATTGCATTGCCGTCGCCCTATCCGCAAAACTAAAACATGATTGAATCACTAGCGAAAGATTGTCTGAAAGAACACAAAATGAATGAGAATAATAATGTTATCGGCAAGTTAGTTAAAGCCGTGGAAATAGCCAAGGAAGATAAAATGACCACCAAGCGATTGACGTACCAATCCCGTTGGCCTGCCAATCCCCTCGGTTGTTCTTTGGAAAAAATCCAAAAGGAAAAGGAGCCGTCGGTCGGAGACAATTATCATTTTGCCTTATCTCCCCATTTCCTTGACGATTTTTCCAATCCTGCGGTCTGTAAACCGCCTTTTGGATTTGATGGTGTAGGCGAAGTCACATATCGCAGAACATACTCTCGTGTAAAAACCGATGGGAAAAATGAAGAATGGTGGGAAACGGTGAATCGTGTCGTGTGTGGAACGTATACTATGCAACATCGCCGCATAGAGGAACGCAACATGGAAGACATGACTCATGGAGGTGCCCAATGGGACGAAAGCAAGGCTCAACGCTCTGCGGAAGAAATGTATGATCGTATGTTCCATATGAAGTTCCTTCCTCCCGGACGTGGGCTTTGGGCCATGGGTACTCGTATAACGGAAGAACTTGGTCTTTTCGAAGCTTTGAATAATTGTGCTTTTGTTTCTACCAAGGATTTGAGTAGCGATCATGTTAATCCATTCCGATTTCTTATGCATATGAGTATGTGTGGCGTGGGAGTGGGATTTGATACCAAAGGAGAAGGATCTTTTATCATTCCCGGGCCGGACGAATTGGTACCTACCAAGCCATATGAAATTCCTGATTCAAGAGAAGGTTGGGTCAACTCGACCATGTACCTGATCACGGCTTTTTTCTACCAAAGACCTCTTCCTGAATTTTCTTACGAAAAGATTCGCGCCAAGGGTGTTCCTTTGAAAACGTTTGGAGGTATAGCTCCAGGACCTGAACCCTTGATGGAATTACACCGAAAGCTCACAGATTTATTGGATTCGCGTGTAGGTGATTATATATCTTCGGAAACCATTGTGGATATATTCAATTTAATTGGTGCTTGTGTGGCTTCCGGAGGTGTGCGGAGGACGGCAGAAATCGCTCTTGGGACCATTGATGATGAAGCATTTTTGAACTTGAAAGATTTTTCTCTTCCGAGAGCTGCATGGGGATGGGTTTCCAATAACTCGGTTGTCGTTGAACCACACAAACGTAATACGTATGAATACTACTTACCGGCCACCCTCCGCACGTACGAAAACGGAGAGCCTGGATTTTTCTGGTTGAAAAACGCTCAGAGATGGGGACGTATGTCAGGCAACGAAAATCTTGATGGGATACAAGAACCCCTAGCTTGTGGAACAAACCCTTGCGGTGAACAAACGCTTGAGCATATGGAACTTTGTAATTTGGTTGAGATATGTATGAATCGTCACACATGCAAGGAGGACTTTTTGAGGACTGGGAAATATGCGTTTCTATACGCAAAGACAGTGACGACGGGGAAAACGAGTTGGGGAGAAACCAACAAAGTGATTGAAAGGAATCGAAGGATAGGTTGTTCTTTGACAGGAATTTCTCAATTTGTTCACAAATATGGAGAAGAAGTGCTGATCGAATGGGTGGAAGCACTATATTGTGCGATTCGTGGATGGGATCGTACGTTTTCTTTCTGGTTTGGTATTCCGCAATCGATCAAGGTGACGTCAATCAAACCTTCCGGAACGGTTTCTCTTCTTGCCGGGGCCACTCCAGGAATGCATTGGCCTATTGCAAACTATCATTTGCGGAGAATACGCTTCCATGATTCGTCTCCTATGTTGAAGACATTAAAGGAAGCAGGATATCCTATTGAAAAGGACTTGATGAACCCGGCCAATATGGTAGTGACTTTCCCTGTATCTGGGGACGATACCATGACGGTGGAATCTCAAGTTTCTATGGAGCAACAATTTGAACGCGTGATATTGCTTCAGAAACACTATTCGGATAATCAAGTAAGTGTTACCATCAAGTTTCCGAAGACCCCAAGTATCGAGGCGATCAAAAAGTACAGTACCCTTTTACTCGATACCAAAAGTGTAGCGGAATTGAGAAATCTTTTGGGACCCCATTTTATTCACCATTCCGATGATGAGATCCAAGAAATGTTTATGATTTATTCCAAGGCCGATATGGACTATAAAGATAATGTATTTGATTATCCACCTAGCTACGGAATGTACAACAAAGCGTGGATGCCACATCTTATTCCAGTCGATGAATCTTCGTATGATGAATCTTCGTACGATGAAAGGATTGAAAACGAGAGAAATGCCTTTCACAAGTTGATCGTATCCACTCACATTGCGGATTTGTTGTCGAGGTACCAATATTGTCTAAAATGCATCTCTTTACTTCCAATGGACCAAGGTAAAACGGTTTATGCACAAGCTCCTTACGAGGCAATCACCAAGGACGAATATGATGAATTGCGTAAAACTATCAAACCTATTACCAGCTGGGAGATTATGCCCCAACCCGAAGCACCTTTTGGTTGTGAGGGAGAATCGTGCATGATCAAGTCTTCTCTCGGTACATCTTACTCATAGATATGCGGATTTATTTCCATAGCAAAAGTGTAAAATGGGGAAAATAGGGAAAATGGGGAAAATGGGAAAATTAAAATAATAAGAATAATACATTTATTTGTATTTTTTGGAAGGATCTTCCTCATCACTTCCGCTGGTATGTAATAATGGTGATGTTTCTTCTCCATTTTCCTCATCACACCCACTTTCACCACTTCCAATATATCCAGTTTCTTTGGTATCGTCAACGGAAACATAATCCCCCGTAGATGGGTAAAGTTGTACCACACGTTGTCCTTCCTCTGTATTCATTTGGTATTTCCTTTCATCGGGTGGGTTGTCTCTGTACGCAAAACGTTCCTCAATTTCCGAAATTTTACCCATTATGTGATGCATAATATCGTCCTTTTGTTCTATTTGATCCTCAAGCATGGTTATCTTTTCGAAAAGTTTTTTCTTTGTGGGTACTTGTGGTATCCAATAGTTCATTCGAGCGTTCATGCTCGCAATACTTGTGCGATCTTCTATATTTTCCACGACTTCCCTAAGTTTACGGAAAACGACTTTTCTGTTAACGTAATCGGCAACATCCTCATATCTGGATTCCAATCTGTAGCATCTAAAAACAGCCCACACAAATGACCACAATACCAAGAATAACAAGAATATTAATCGAAGCAATAATAGTATAAGTAACCAGAATGCTCCTGTTCCCAAGAACAAAAATGCAGTGGCCACAGAACCCAAGAATACAATGGCACCGGGTACACTCGTGAACAATCCTATCCCGAAACAAGTTAGTTCTCCCCCCGCAATATCTGGTTTGCCTGCCGGAAACTCTGGGCTTATTCCCGTCGGGAATTGGAACCAACCGAGCAATTGTTGTGCCAATTCATCTAATCGGAGCCATTCCACCCAAAATGTGTTGTTGTTTGACAAATCTTCTAGGAATGGTATAATGGTATCAAAAATAAAATCGGTAATGTCTTGGTTCAACTCGAATAGTAAGAATCCGGCGACTAGGATAGCAAAAAACCACAATGGTTTCCGTAGTGCTACCAAGAAGAAGAAGGCTATACCCGCGATAAGAAACCCGTATTGTGATCGATTGAGGAACGCTGGCCATCCCGCGGAAAATGATCGTGTCAAGAATTTCAATTGTACGATAAAATTCGTATAGGAAGCCTTAATGACACCAATAATTTCGTTGGGATTGTACCATACTTGGTTCCTGAAATCGTATCCAAATTCTTTATCACACTCCGGTGTAATAAATTCAGAAACTTTTATGAGCGGGAACCTTAGGTCGCATTGAAGCTCTGGATAACACAAACAATATCCGGTATTTCCTACACACGGGTCGGTATTTTCCACTTTCCAAAGATATGTACGCCATTCTAATGTCTTGTCCGTTTCACAAATGCATGGCTGGCTTCCAGCACAATCAGCATTGGTAGTACATGTCCCTGGCGTGCTATTGCATCGCATTATATCGTTGAAATATCCAAGAACCGGACTTTGAAGAGGTATTCCATTATCATCGACTGATGGAACTGGTGGTGATGGGAAAAAGAAGAAGACAATTGTCGGATATGTTAAGAAATAATACTCTAAAAATTTCTGAAAAAATTTCGTAACGACTTCTATCCACGGGAATACCATAGAAATGACAACCAAAACGATTTGCGCAATTGTTTCCATAACAGCGAGTATAACAGCGTACAATAACGGTATTCCGTAGTAAGTCACAACATTAATTCCGTAAATGATATTGTATAGAACCGTCTCTGCGGTATCCAATCCAATATCCTTCAATGTGGGGATATCGAAAACCAAGTATTTTTCAAACATGTTTTTAAACCAACGGAACGCAAAGTTTTTCCAAAGCCCGAAAATGTTTGCCACTGGTTCGGTGAATATTAAAGGCGCGGCCCCCCCAAGCAACATCTCAGGATTCTGTACCGCCGTAAGGAATGATAATTGTAATGGGAAACGTTCGTACAAGTCGATCTTCCTTTCCAATCCCTCATCCGCAGTTGCGGGTAAAAACTTGGGATGTGTCATGGTAGGATACCTTTTTTGCATATAATCCGCACGTTCTTTGCTAACTCCTTGCCAAAGGGGATTATTGGGAGATATATACGCATTAGGATCGCCTCGTTTCTTGGCCTCTAAATACCGTTTTCCCTCTTTCAAATCAAATAAAAGCTTGTACGTATTGTATACATCCGGAGGTTGCACTTCTACTATGTTACCATTATCGTCCTCACGATGAGTGATACGTCTGGTTGTCCAAGCATTATCAAATCCTCGGCGTAAATTGCGTGCCTTTCCAAAAATTGAAAGTGCATGATCAATGGGAGCGTCATATATTGGCCCCTTAGATGCTAGCTCATTAACAGCATGATCTATGAGTCGCGGAGCAATAAACCCGGCAAGCATAATCTTTGACACTGCTTCCATATGCGCAAAAGCTCCTCGTATGGTACCTACTCTATAGTTTTGCAGAGATTTGCTAACCTCTACATACTCATTACGTTCTTCGTGTGTAACGTACATACGTTTGTGTCTCGTCGAAGGGGGTTCGTCCATGGAAACACCATGTTTTAGTAACGAGTATTTGTCCAAATTCTTTCTAGTGTGGTCGTTATATGACCTCATAAACCTACGGAAGCTTAAAAACGCCTTGGATATTTCTACGTGCGGAGCTATGTTCTTCACATGTACGTGCATTTCGCGTTCTGTTGGAAAAGAAAATTCTCCGTCTTCAAAATTCCACTTCACCGTTGAAAAGACAGACAAAAATTTCATTACCACCAAAGATAAGTTTCCACTTGAATGTCTATAATGTTCCGCGTATTCGGTCTCATCGTTCCACTCATAACTTTTGGCAACACGACGAATCCTACGCGCAATCTTGCGAACTTTTTGTTCGTTTCGCGTTAAAGGTTTTCTTTCGAACATGGGCTCTAGAATTTCGTCCATGCTCTCGTCATAATCCACATTTTCGTCTGAAAAGTAACGCCCGTACTTATTATTCAATTTACGCATGTTCAGTTCGTGCCGACGCATAGCCTCACGTCTTGGTATGCCCGAACCCCGTCCTCCGTAAAGTAAGAAATACTCAATCTTGTCTTTTCGTAAAGTTTCGGACGCACGATCTATCATTTCGTCCCTCGAAGGCATGCCATTACCCTTGAAATAACTACTGTATACACGATGGAAAGCTTCAGCACGTTCTCTAAGATATATACGTTCATCAAGTGTTAGGTCTTCTCCAGCACCCCCTCCGCAGGTGTCAATATTACGCAGTTTTTCGGGATCAATGGTTGCGGAACACGTCTGATTATCAAAATTTTCGTTCGATTCCGGAATGCGTCCAAATATATACTCTTTCATCATTTCAGCATCAAAGCGTATACCAGGGTACTCTTCGGAACGGTACTCGATATTTCTTTTTTTGGCAGAACAAAAATCGGAGATACTATCATTCAAATTGTCGCAAGGTACACTTACACTAGAGAGAACGATACCGACATCAAATAAGTCACAAACTGCATCTGGTAAACCAAATGAGAATGAACCAAAAATTTCATCAATTTCGAATATAGACCCCAAGTCGTCACAAGCATCTTCAATGCTGTCAAAAGCATTATTAACCGCGTCTTCAACCTCCTCTAGAACAGTTTCAAGTGCAATGTTTATATCATCGCAAAGGTCTGCAATCAATTCCAAAATGGGACAAAGAAACTCTTTGATGTATTCCAAAATAGTCAGGCCAAAGCATTCAAAAAAGTCGACCAAGCCTGTGCCACTGTCCCGACATTCAAATTCGATACATTCATCCAAAAGATCTCCGCTCAACCCATTACAAGGTTGTCCGGTTGCGGTAAAACATGCTTCAAAGTCCATTATTCCGATACAATCAAGCAAAGAACCCAGGAAACATCCAAATGAATCAAAGTTGACGCAAGGCAATTGAAATACCAAGTTGATAACAAATTGCCATATTTTCTTTAGGAATTTCAAGAATATCTCATCCCAAAATGTCTCAAAGAAGTCCCCAGCACATGCGCCACTTTGCGTAAAATACCAAAAATAATAATCTACTAAATCGGCATAACTATTAATATCATCTGGAGCAGTCGGGTCGTTTTGAAGGTCAACTGCGCAAACAATCATGGATTCAAGGATGAGAGAATATGTATCTGAAAATACTTGACAAAAGCAATCCATCAAGAATTTTCCCGTTTCGAACATAAAATCAAGAAAGGCAGATACTCCGAAATAAAAATTTTCGTAAACATCGCCTCCGTCAACTTGCGGAAAGGATGGGTTGTCTGGGTCCCATCCAAAGTCGAAACCGATGGTTGCATTGTTTAAATACTGTGGTTGATAGCGCTCTCCTAGATGTTCCCGATAAAAGTCTTCCATGTTTTTTTTATGGCGACCTTTGACATATTCCGCAAACTCTGGGTTTTCGTCCATGTACGACCGTAACATCATAATATCACGTTTGTCATTGACATCGGTAAAGTTTGCCCACGAAATACCAAACACGTTTTCATCGAAAAACCCAGGACCTAATGATGTATTCACATATCCATCCGTAACAAGTCCATAAAATTCTGGACTTTGGAACACTATCACAACCGCATCAATGGATTCAGAGTATAGGCATCTTAAAAATGACCAAAACAAATTTAACGTTCTGCAATGGTTACGAATTAGTAACTGCCACAAGTCATTGGCTATAGGAGCGACTCCCCGAAGTATGAAATCGTCAATGACTTCAAGACCAATCCTTATATAACTCGAAAAGAATTCATAATTGGCCACAAAAGCACTCGTTCCTGCATATCCAAGAAGTCCGAAAAGTATAAACCACCGGAAAGTAACGATCCAGTTTGCTCCTCGAAACAACCCCACTCCCAAATATATAAGAATTAATGCAATAGTAAGAATCAAGTTGTAGATAAAACTAACGATGGGAAAGAAGAATCTTCTTGCCCATCCGGTGAAAACGGGCCACCACCATATGTCACTGTCTCCAGTATCCGAATAATTGGCATCATCAATAGCATCCTTCACCTGTGTGAAAATAGCCGCAGTGTTGCTTGGTTGAACAATGACTGGGTATACATTTTCAACATCCATGGGATGTCAATTAGGGCTAAACCCAGTGCGAAAACCAAAAAATGTTTGGAGTTGTAAATAAAAAAAACCCACGCCTTTCTTTTGCTTTGTGTTTATAATGGTGTTGTGTCACGAATATTATATATTATATGTCTTTCTAAAAAAAAATTCAGAATGCGAGAACTTTTTAACAGGACATCCTTACGTAAATATAAATATAGAGGGCATACATCATCTGCGTATTGCGGAAAAAAGAACCGCGTAAAATGAATCATTGGATAACTTTACCGTCCTCTAGGCCATCTCTATGCGCTTGGTTATCTTGGTCCTCTTGGATTATACTTTCCATTTTTGTAATGGCTATCTATATTGGGCCATCATATATGGTAATGGGGGACCATATACTTCTTACTATGTACGAAAAAAACGACTTCCGTGCATGTTTGGCCAATCCAAATGGAGATTTCAATATGACGCTAGAACATGATGGGTGTCATCCATTTATTGAAAGCGTAGAAATACATAATGTTCTTCCATCGTATTATAAAGTGGTTGAACAAAATACAGGAATGGGTAATAACAAAACACGGATTTTTTTGCTTTCGCGGTGTGATTGTGAAAGTGTTATGGATTTGCGATCCCGCCTTTTGTTTAACACCACTTGCTACTTGGGTGAAATTCATGAAAATTGTGGATCCCTGTCTATGCAACATATGACAAAGTCGATACATTTGTTTTTAAATAACACAAAAAACATAAGCCATTGGGGTTACCAACTTGTATCTCCATAGTAAGCGGCGAGAGGGACCAACAAATGGTTGTATTCCGTAAAATGTAATTATAGTGACAATATTTAAACAGAATTTACATTATCATTGACAATTTATACGTAGACAATATCTTTTTTCCTGAGATCTTCTTTTACCTGGGGTTTCATTAAATGTCCCATCCTCCGGGGAATTGTTTGCTTCGTATTGTTATTATCAAGAATATCCGCAAGTTTTTTCGGAAGTTTACCAAAGTTTCTACTTGAATGTTTGATTTTAGACGCGTCCAAAAGATTTTTTTGGGTTAGATTTTGATCATATACAGATGCATCGGGTGGGACAACTTGTCCCTTGGATATTTGGTCGTTAATATCCATGAACCCGTATAAAATCATTAAGGTAACAATAAAGTAGTAGAAACTAATGAATCCTACATACATGCATTCGGTAGCAATGTCTGTCGAAATAACATCGTAACATTCAGGCCCGAGCGTTAGAGTCAATCCTACTACAGCAACCATGCCAACCGAAACAACAATTACACCAATATCTAAACCAATGTGTCCAAAGTATCGTGTGTATCCCTGGTCTTGACGTGCTTTACTCAAGGCGTATATCCGTTGAGACGACCGGAAAATAAAAAAATGTACTACGGCAACGGATACAAAAAGCAAAATGGTCCATAAAATACGTCCATCCGAACTTCCAGTCAAACTAAGGAATACAAATGTGGTACCTGTAACCGCAGCCATTAAAATAGAAGTGAGTTCTTCAAAATTAGTCAAGCGGTGATGTTTTGAAATGGACATTAAGGTGCATACAAGGAAAAGAGTAAATCCAATCCACCATCCCCATTGTGATTCTCTATTTTCTTCTGGAATTTGTGTTTCTCCTTGATCAATTAATGAAACTACGTTTCCTAATGCCAAGAAAAATCCTCCGCAAGCCAATAAACACAAGCTATTGATATAGTTTTTGTATCTTTCCATGTACTCTTTGGACCGACCATTCAGGTTATGTCTATATATTATTATTACCACAGAGTTGATAACCCCTGAAATTAATATGTAGATACACGCGGCAACCAACCGCACAATATCTCCATCGTAAATTCCCATGGGTTAAGGATGTTGGATAAAAAAACACCAAATCACCGTTCTATATTAAGAGAAAAAAGACAAATTATGCATTTGCGGAAGAGAGGTTGATTTTTTTTCGCATTTTTAATCATTTTTTTACACGTTAAAGGGATTAACTATCCATAAGAGTGACACTAGCGAGTATTGCAGTAGGGGGCGCACCAAATGCAAATGTGCAAAATATAGATAACAAATCTCCCGCAGAAACGGCTACCGTATCAATTAAGTTATTTTGAGTTAATGATCCTGCGGGAATATTGACCAATAAAGCGGTATCGACACCATTCACACGTACAGTGCAAGGAAGAGACGTTGCGGGTAACGGAGCAACAAAAACTCGTGTGTAAAGATTACGGAGTACGCCCGACACAGGAATAATTTGTTGTGCTTCAGCCTCAGGAAAGCTCGAGCCTTGAGGTTGTAGATACAAATCAGGGATAGTAAATGCTACGGAATTATAAGCGTACACCGCGTAAATCAGTGTTGGGACCGTTGCATTCAATTCAAGATTAGTAGGGTTCGAAGTGATGGTAATACCATTACCCGCAAGAAGTCTCTTGATGACGAAATCGGGTCCTATTCCGTTATTAATTAATGTCTCTCCGGAGGGGTCATCCGTTAGTGTAAGATTATTGTTGATGGTATTATTGAGTTCTTGACAACACTGTGTATTTTCTTGAATAGTTATGTTCAACGAAGATATATCTCCTTCGATATTGGTAATATCTCCTTCTATATTTGTGATATTTCCCTCAATGTTGATAATATTATTCTCAATATTGGTAATATCCCCCTCTATGATTATAACTGTGCTATTGACTGCATCGCATTGGGCCGTTGCATTTGTTTCCGAACAGTTTATCGAGTTGATTTCATCCCCAAGTTGGACGATGTCAATATTTAACAATTCAATGGAATTTTGTGTAGTATTCAAAGTCGTGTTCAATTCGTTCAAGCACCCAAGCACATCGGTATCGTCAATCAAAATTTCTTTTGAACACAACTTATCAACACATACTGGTCCGCACGAGAAATCAGTACATTCAGAACATGTTCCCGGTACGGTCGCTTGTGTTTCGTAAGTGGCCAAAGTAATGACCAAGAGGGCCAAGCAAATTTTCATGCCCGCTCCCTATGATAATAACGTAAAATGAAGGAAAAGGAAGTATTAAAATCGCATTGATTTTTTTTTTGCTTTTTTTTAAAAAAAAATCATTTTTTACACGTTTTACACGTTTAATGGGTCAACTACCCGCAAGACCAATAGAAGCAATTATGGAAGAAGAGGGTGAACCCCCAGTTCCAGAACAAAAAATAGACAATAAATCTCCCGCAGAAACATTTGTTGTAGTGACACCGCTATTTCCCGTTGTTCCTCCAGAAACATCTGCCGCAACAGCGGTGGCACCACTGTTCACATTGAGAAAGCAAGATATAAATTGTCCGACAGGGACCACAGCAGATGTTTCCATGTAAAGATCCTGGAGTACACCATCCACAGGAATAATATACTGCGCTTCAGCCTCTAAAGCAGTATTTCCTTGAGGTTGTAGGAAATAGTTTGGTACGTAATTACTTACGCTGTTAAACGCGTATTTAGCATAAATCAGTATAGGACCAGACAAGCTCAATTCAAGGTTGGTAGGGTTCGAAGTTATGGTAATGCCATTACCCGCAAGAATTCTTTTGATGATAAACTCGGGTCCGGTCCCGTCATTGATCAATGTTTCTCCGGAAGGACTGTCCGTAATTGTAATATTATTATTGATGGTAGCATTTACTTCTTGACAACACTGTGTATTTTCTTGCACAGATGTGTTCAACAAAGGTATATCTACTTCAATATTGGTAACATCTCCCTCAATATTAGTAATATCTCCCTCAATATTGTTAATACTTCCCTCAATGATAACAATATTACCCTCGATGTTTGTGATGGTGGTATTAATCGCAATGCAACAGGCTGATGCATTTACAATCGAGTTGTTAATCGAAGTGATCTCGTTACCCAATTGGATGATGGTTGTGTTTAGTGTTTCTATGGTACTTTGTGTATTATCAATAGTGGTATTCAAGTCGTTTAAGCACCCAAGTACGTCTGTATCGTTAATTGAAACTTCCATAGCACACATTTTATCAACACAAATTGGACCGCACAAGTATTCGGTACATTCCGGACATGTTAGCGTTACTGTTGCTTTTGTTGCGTAAGTGGTCAAGCCAATGACCAGGACAGCAATGTAAATTTTCATACACGCTCTCTTTACGTAACAAAGCTCTATGGTAACGATGTAAAGTAACGGAAAAGAAAGTATTAAAAGTACATTGATTTTTTTTTAAAAAAAACAAAATCACCCAAAATACTTGCTTATATTCTTTTTCGTTTTGTACCAATTCTATTATTACTTTCACTTGCGGAAACTGTATTGCGGGTAGTTTTACTTAGCGGAAATATTTCCATATCCTCCGCAAATGTGAATTTGGCTTGCATTTCGCTACTGGAAGGATTTCGGAAATCTTGTATAGTCATACCCGATATGCCATTGTCCTTGGGTTCCTCTGCACGTACCAGCCAATACCGATGTAGTGTGTATATTAACGCGCGTATATGATCCGACGGCGATTTGCCTCCCATTGTGACAATCTTACCGCTATTAAAAACCAATTGTGCCGCAGGAGATATCTCCGGAAATCGTACCGTCGCGCCAGGGAAAATGGTGACCGTCCTCGTACAATATTTTTGATATTTTTCCCTCAATAGATCGATATTGATTCGAAACGGAAGGAAAAATGTGGCTACGACATTTTGCGGAGTGAGTGGGCGGCTCAATAGCCGCGCACGTGGAAATCCGAGTTTACGTAATAATACAATATTTTTCATAATAACATATTGTCCTACCAAATCTGTTCTTGATCCAGTACATACGCCCTTTCCGGGAGAAAATACAGAAAAACTTGCCATATAACTTCTCAGAATAACTGCAGCAAACTTTGGTGTGATACACTTGGCATTGTACTTGCGAAAACGGAAAACCAAATCACTGAGTTGGAATCGGTCCACGGGGGATTCCACATAATGCTCTTGCCCATATTTTTTTGATGATAAGGATATAACTCGGTCTGCATCATCTCTACGATCAATATCATTCGTCCATGATAGTGCGTTTCGCGGCGTATTATACGTAGTGTAATAACGAGATGATACCGCACTTACTTTTTTGTCGCTGGATTCATCTTCATCTTCTCTCCTTTCTTCTTTCCCACGTTCTTCGATGATACCTCCAGTTCGGAGTTGTTTGATAACTGCTTTGGTCATTTTCTGTCTAGATTTATCTCCAATACTCTTCAATCCGCAAAGCATTGCAAATACCCACGGATCATCTTCGATCATATCTCCAATTGGATTAATTGTAGGTCCTGAGGGTTTTCTTACACTTTCCAAACTCGTCAGGTAGGAAGCAAATGGTTCAGGTACGTATGTACATGATTCTTCTCTGCATATCCTAGGATCAAGAGTAGAAGCTTCCCGGTCCATTTTGATGATTACTGTTAAAACATAATTGGATATGGTGATAGTACACTTCTTTAAAACGTCTTGCAATTCCTGTAAAATTTCAGAAGATAGATTTTCCAAACAGGTATCTTCTTCCTTGTCATTCTCCGCAAACTCTGCTTCACTACAATAGTCATCCGGAAAGTGTTGAGATCTTTGCATCTTTTTTTAATCTATTTTATCCTTCCGCAAACCAAAAAAAAAAACGAATGATGGAAGATTGGAGACGTCTTCCGGTTGTTTTGGGGTTTGCGGAAAAAAGAAAAACAATTGGAAAAACCAGAAAAACAAGTGATGTAAGAAAATTATAGACAAGAATTGGAACGAAAACATCGAGAAGATATGCGAAAACTCTCAAAAGAGTTTTTTGAAAAGATGGAAGATGCCAAAAGAACCAGAGTGCATTGCATACGTCAGGAAGATAAAATGAAGAGGATTGAAAAACGCAACGCGAGAGAAATTATCAAGGGAACTGCGGAAAAGAACAACAAGAAAAGGAAGAAATACGCATCCGTGGCGCGAGCGTACGAAGAAAACGAACGAGATTTTTTCAGCCAATATTTGTTAGCTTGCGGATGGGATCCAAAGAAAGGTATCCATGATGGCGAAAAAGATATCGATCCTGTTTCTGTAGAGTTATTTTCCCAATTACTGCAAGATACGGCTTACGATATGAGTATAAGTACTAATAAGAGAAATTACACATCAGAAGTAGACCGCCCTTCTGTTTTTCAAACATTGGATGCTGGGCCTAAAGATTATGTTTTTATGGACATGGAGAAAGTTATGCGCGCGGGGTTAGAAGGGGGTCCATCCAATGCCTTTGATTCTAAGGGACAAAACAAGATTACCGTTTCCAATTGGTACAGACACACGAGCACAAATATTGACATGGCAGCCAAGTTGGGAGGTGCTAAAAAAACTACGGAAGATGCCAAGGAACTGATTGGATGGTTACACGACAGGAGACTTGCCAACATTGTCCAAATTGCTACGGTAGTGGCTAAAATGGACGGAAAGAAGACGATTCAGGACAAGCATGTCAAGAGAGCCCTGGCCATGAGTTCATCTCAAGTGGTTGTTTAAGATGTTTTTTTTTCGGTAATTTTTTTTATACTTAATGAAGATGTAAAAACTAAACACACACTTTGTTATTACCATCATCGCCATTTGTTTTATGGAAAGTATGCATCGTCGAAAGCGTAAAACAGTACCAAGAAAGGGAAAACGCCGCGTATCTGGACAAACTAACCAAAAGATATCTACCATAAAAGTTACGGGAAAACAACGGGCCCAATTCAAGAAACCTCGTTCTATTTCCCCAACAGAATCGTCACTCCGAAAACCTTCTTCCGAGGAAAAGGGTAAAGAAAAAGACCTGGAATTTGAACATGGTGAGGAAGACCAAGTGCATGCTATTGGGCGTATTTATACAAAAAAGGGAGATGCTATTGGATCAGGAAATCATGGTAATATTCTACATAGTAAGACACGTCGTGGTGTGGTACATTTCCTGGAGAAACAATCCAAAAGCGATAGTTATATTCGAGAGAATGTAAAGACGGGATTTAAGGAAGGAGTTAGTATGCCTGTGGATGTACGTGTTCGTGAGAGGCAATTTAGGGTAGGGATACAAACGTCGTTGATGGTTGGTGGTAAGGCAAATGCAAAGATGGAAGAAGAGTTGAGGATGGCTTTTGGTCCCCACAAAGGGGTGCAAATAACAGACAAACAAAACCATGCTCCTATTCCGTGGGGTGAATTGTCATCCTCCGCAATAGAGTTTGCAAGGGAGTATGGATTTTCTTATCCGCGTGCGGCGTCTATAGAAGTTAATATGGGGTATTGTATGCGTTTACTCGACAAATACCAGGTGGAGGCCATCAGCAGATGTAGTGATTACGAACACATCAGTCGTATGGTAAATGACATATCCAAATTTTTGTCTCCTAAGTCTTGGCTTTCGGATTCATCTACCAGGTCACAATGTCGTACATCTATTGATAAAAATAATGTTGGTAGTCATATGGCAAGGCCCTTTGTGACATGGATCAACAACCGCGCGGAAGCGTATGGAAAACTTGTTACTGGGAGAGAAATATCATTCAAGAAAGTCATGGAAATTGACCCATTGTTTCATGTAAAAGAAATGATGCCTACAATTTCGGATTTTCATTCTATGATCAAGAAAGAATATGGGTATCGTACACATATCATAGATATTAGAATGGGTATACCTTTAAATGAATCGGAGGGATCATCTGTCGATCCAAGAAGAGATAATATCAGGACACGGGAATTTATACATGAGGATCGTATTGCTATCAGTTACGAAATTACGCACCGATATTTCTTTTTGATCATTCTTGATGTGGGTAAAGAATCTTTGAGTAAAGCCATTTCTTGTGTGGAAGGTATACTAGACAGTGTATTTTTGAAAACCACCAAATGTAATGAAAAGTGGATTCCGAAAAGGAATGAAATACACCGTAAGCGAAAAGAAATGGAACTGAAAAATGAGGAAGAAACCAGCAAGAAGTTGGATATATCTAACTATTCCGAATATATAGAATGGGGGGGTATGAACGCCAGAGAATCTGCGGAACAGCATATGAAGAAGAGCAAGAAGGAAAAATTATTAACGATGAACACAACGGGGGTGTTAGATATAGCCCTTTTCCATTGTACATGCAAACGTTTTCATTCCATATAAAATATTACATTATATTACATAAAACAGCATAACATTTTTCTTTTCTTCCTGTGCGGCTTCGGCATGTTTCTAGGTCGATAGATTCTTTGCCCTCTCTTTTTTGGTTATATTTTTTTTTTAGGAAATATTGAGTATGAATCAACAGTTCTTTTTCTCTTTTTACTAATCAATCGCTCCACAGTTTTACGGTCCATTGGACACAATTTAGATTTCAAAATCATATGTTCTTTAGGTACACGAACCAACATATCCACCGGAACATTTTCAGAAACATGCCTCGCAAAACACACCAATCGTCTACCTCCGTAATCCTCATTACGGGCCGCTTTTAGAACCATGTTCATCGTGTATATGGGCCGGAAATATTGGTTTCTGGATTCTTTTCGGACTCTCCGCAAAAAGCCACGAGCTACATTTCTGTTTTCAAAAGGTCCTACAATGGTCAATAGTACCCATTTACCTACTCCATCATTGTTATATTTGCACCTACTTAGCGCCTTGGTGTTCCTTTGTAAGTGCTTTCGGAAAGGGTTTTTCGATACACCACATTTTGTTTGAGAATTATACTTTTCCTTTCCTGTTCTCTTATCCACGATGATCCCTTCAAATGCCATTACATAAATCCAGTAAGGAGGGTTTACTCCGGTAACAGCAATACTACAAGCAATATCTGAACGTATTTTCGGATCAATTTTGCTTTGTACACTTTCCGCATGGCTCTTCATGAACGGATAAAATGCATCATATTTGGCATTTCTTTCTATATATTCTTCTTGCTCATTTCTTAGTGTTGTAGAATATTTAGAATTTGATATGGATATCTTTGAACTATCGGTGTGGTTTGGGTAAATGGGTACATGGTCCATAATATCTTTGTTGTTCACATAATGATGATAATACAAACGTTTTCCGGAAGAGTAAGACCGCGCGTTTGGATTTGGACGGAGCGCTAATCTTAGTTGTGTGTCTTTGGGATTAGGAAATGATCGGGCATAAATACGATGACTTTTATGTGTCGATGATATATTTTTTCTTTTTCTTTTGGACATTTTTTCCAATACATGTTCTTCATAATTAGATAATGAAGGAGGAGGGACAAAGGCGGGAATATTTCTCCTGGTGGGGAACCTATCCATTTGTACAATAATATTTGCAAAATATACATTAGATATATACGAGGTGGACTTTATTTTTTTAACCTTTTTATGGATTACGGATTTCCGGAGATTCCCGGAATCTCACGTCCCTTACGTATGGGCCAGTTTTTTTTACACATCACCAGCTTTTCGGAAACGTCTTGGATACGTGGATTTTTTTAATGGTATATATTGTACCTTTTGGAATTCAGATACGTAACGTTGAAGTAATGTCTTGTCTTCCGCGTACCATTTGTAATTACTCAGCATTTTACGGACCCGTTCGCAGCATGAAGAAACTGAACGAGAGCTGTATACGTTGGATTTTGTAGAAAATTGAAGAGATTCGTAACTGAATGACATGTTTGCGGATAGAATGTTTGCTACTTCTCTTTTCCGAAACTTGTTGTTGTGTGTGTCACGGAGTACGGATTTGCTCGGAAGCGCGTATTTTAACCATTCATCCTTTTTCAGTAACACGATAGTTTCTTCCGTTCTGTGGTTCGTGATAACTACATCTCCTTCGGAAAGAACATACAAGAATCCAAGAGCGAACTTATCGAATTGTGAACTCGCTTTTTTGTCATGTATAACGTTTTCACAACACAACAATAGTTCCCAAACTCGATATATCATCTCACAATATTTTTCCGTACGTTCTTTGTCATGTTGAATTATGGGAATGATATTATCTGAAAGATATTTTCCGTACAAGTCGTCAATATCCGAAAGTTTAGGGCACTTTAACTCGATCGTTTCTGCGGAAGATAAAATAATGGAATTGCTTTCCTCGTCGCACCCTTTGTCGGAGTCCTTTTCATGCATATCTTTGCCTTTAATATCTACACCTTCTGATGATGTAGATACACCCGTAGAGATAGGATACGAATAAGGCACCTTTTTACAAATGCCTTTGGTTGAGACCATGACAGATTTTTGAAAATCCAATGTCTTTTGTATCTGGTTCAAGTACTCTTTGATTTCTTCCCTAGTATTTACCAATGCAACTACCGTATAAGCATGTTGTATATTTCTTCTCTTATCCACGTTAAATATGATATCATACATTAAATGCTCCACCTTATGTTTGAGTACTTTCGCGTTGGTATTTCTACTCAAAGTCGTTTTCTTGATCTTTTTCAGCAAAAGTTTATACATTTTATCTTCTTTCGTTTTTTCCGCAAAACGTTCCTCCGTCCTTTCTGATATATTTTTATGTTTGTGTGGTACGGGTATATCATCCCCAATTTCGAGCTTTGCGGATAATTTTTCGGGAACGTTTCTACTGGCCTTTCGGGCACATAATAAATTACCTACAATTATTTCTTTCTTCTTAGTTAAAAATCTTGAATCCGTACAAGATGATGCACCGTCATTATTCCCAAATTTACCTAATTTATGTGAATCAATATCTTCAGGTAGTTTCGATGTTTCCAAAACTGTTTTTAAATCAAATTGATTCGGATTCCCCATCAACATATCCGCAGTAGAACCCATCAGTATAGAATTGGTAGGTAAGCGGTCATACCCTCCCTTTGCGTCGTTTTTTACATAATAATACTGATTTTCATGTATCCGTGCTTCTTGTAGACGGCGCCTTTTTTTGTCATTCTCTTCTTCTCCAAGTATTTTACGCTCCTCTCGTTTGCTACGAACGCTGCGCTTTAACTTTGGTACCAACTCCTTATTTCTATATTCTTCTTCATCATCATTTTCCGTATATCTTCCTTTTAAATAGGAAGGAATGTATCTAAAGTTTTTCCTCCCTCTTTTTGTAGGTTTACCAAAGGAGGGAAGAGAGGAAGAACGTCGTCTGCGATCATACCTAGACGCATTATCGAGTATGGGTACACCACTTGATCCTCCTCCAATATTTTCCCCATACGGACCATTTGATGATATTCCAGAAGATTCTGAATGGGAACCCGAAGATTTAATAGAATCAGCGAGATTTGGGAGTATATGTACCTTCCCTGAAGCCAAAGCCTCAAATTCTTCATCCAATATAGCACCATCAACCCCTGAGCAGCCGGACATATATGGTGTTCCCCGACCATTACCATCACCCCCTCTCCCTATGACCCCACTAATGGGGGTCAATGATCTACCAAAAATAGAAGGACGAACAGGTGTGCCCGAATTCCTTTGCCTAGACGAATGTAACAACATACTTGCGATGTGCGGAGACGGACTAAAGTTCATATGGGAAGGGGTTATCAACGGAGTTTGTTCCACATACGCTAGGCGGTCCGGGTACGAGCCAATACCTCCTTTTTCATACGAAGATGAATGAACCAAAGAACGGGGATTTGTAAATGTAAATGCATCGTTATCGGTACCGCCCGCATCGCCATGTGAGGTGTATACCCCAACCGTACTATGGCTAAGAATTGATTCTTCATTGGGTAGTACATATCCTTCTATTGCTTGATTCCATAATTCAATTTCTTCCTTAACTTGTGTGTACGGGCTGGCCGCATCTTCTATCCCCTTTCCTTCCAGATACCACGCATGTCGGTCTATTTCATTTCCATTTTTATTGTCATTTTTTCCATCTCCAATATCATCCGTTGTTTTTACCGCTCCGGTACTCTCCGTTAAGACGTTTTGTGTCACATACAACCCTTTTCCTGAAGAATATTTTGCTCCCGTGTCCAAGGATAAAATATTCCCTACTCCTCCACGTAAATTCTTTGATTTTTTGCTGTGAGTACCACAAAATGGATTCTTGGCGAATCCTGCACTTGTGTCCTTACATATTGCACTCATTTGACCACGCATTAACTTGGATACCATTTTTTCATCCAATGATGATATGTCTTCGCTTTCCATATCATATCCTTTTCCGAAAGCCACGTTTCTAAAAAATTTCATAATAAGTATATTGATTGCCTCTCCCACATCAACGCATCCCGATCCATTTACAATTGCGGATCGAACTAACGCCTTGTTGATATCTCTATCGGAAATCTTTGCGTAGATACTATCCTTAGTTATGGCCGCCTTTGTCTTTTTACCATTTTCTCTCTTTACTCTTTTAGTCACCTTACCACTACTAGCTTTTTTATCCTCGTATGCTTCCTGTTCTTCGGAAGAGAAATACAATAAATCCAAATCTTCATACTCTCCGTGCCCCATAACCAATTCGTCTGCGTCTTCTGAACTGGGAATTCCACCTATTTTCAACCCTCCGCAATTGTTGTAATCTTTGCGGATGTCAAAAGATCTTTCGCTTGTATGGATATCAGCAAATTCTGATCCAGAATATGCGCAAACAAGACGCTGCCCATTGGGTTCGTCATAAATGCACGTTGTTTGATCCGCAAGACAAATGTGTACCTTTCCATGTGTATAACATCCATACAGAAACATACTTGAATCAATAGCTTCCATAACGCATTTTTTGGAACATACTGCATTTATCTCTATAATCGAATGGGCATATAGAGTATCGTGGACAGGTATCTCGGATTCAAAAGAATATCGTTCTTGTATTTGATTGGTAATCCATTCGTATCTCTGTGGTAACCAAATAGCCACGCGCTGCATAATCTCTATAATTTGTTCTCGGGTAAACCCCAATACCAATAACACATGTCTATCATATAGCATTTTTATACCACTATAACAATTTGTTATATTATTCCTAGCATCTTTCTTGGCTTTCCTTTGAATATGTTGTTTCATGGAATAAACCAGGGAAGGGTTTACGTCACTTAATCCATATTGCTCTCTCACGTAATCGTCTCGAACTTTGTCAAATTTACCCATCGCCGCGTTCATCATATCCATTTGCTGGAACAAAACATTTTCATCTGGCGTATCATGAGATTCATCTATTTTTTCTTTTTCCCCGCAATGCCGTTTGCACGAACCACTCATTTTATGTGAATCCTATTGTGATATGCGCGGTTTTTTTTTGCCCTTTCGGAAGAAGCTATGATCGGCAGGTAAATTGCTAAAATTTGTTTAGATATTTAAAAGGACGGAAACCATTCGTTTGCAGAAAAAAAAATAAATAAATTTATGTTTATCGTTTCCCGCAGTACAAGAAACAAATATAAAGAATGGAGTTATCATCAAGTATCCGTTACGTTTCCGGAAGCTTTTTCGTTGGATAATTTTCGTGCCTTCTTCCTTTCCTTTCCCCGAATATTCCTACGAGTAGTTTTACTTTCGAGGAAATGCTTGTGATGTCTAGACTTCTTCTTCCTTTTTTTGCCCTTTGATTTTTTAGGTACCTCCATCGTTCTTTCGCCAACTTCCCAAAAGGATGCATCTTTCTTAGCTTGTTTCACGATATTAGCAAGCTTCTCGCGTTTCTTTGTAGTCAAGCGATCCCCAAAGTCTGTATGGAAAAGCGACATGGCTTCAACTACCCAATTGTACTTCTTTACGAATCGATCGCCAGTAAAGTTTTTGCATGAAGCACATAGATTGTTCGTCTTGGAAGATCGTGCACGTGGCTTGAACGCACCAATAGACATACTTTGAGAACTAGAAGCGCTATCAACCGAAATATTGGATAGGTTGTTACGGGAAGCGCTTTTCTTAGTATTCCGCTTCTTTGGTCCAAAGGGAAGGTGGCAATATGTACAGAAATTCGGACTCAATGTAGGGTCTTCCTTGCATACCAATCGAAGTTCCATAATCATGTACACGATTGTCACCAGGACTCTAAAGTTGTCTCTTCCATATCTTTCCTTTTGCATTACGAACCTCCGCAACCAATTCTTCCATATCAGAGAATACATGTGTATGTTTTCCGCAATTTCTTCCGAGTCTGCTGGATCAACAGAAGTTGATTGCTTATCGAAACATTCTTTGAGCATCTTCCAAATATCCCTCAAATTACATTCCTTCAACCACGGGCGCTTTTTGAACTCTCGCTTTCGCACATTAACGGCTTGCGGAAATGTCTTGTTTCCCCTTGTACCGAAATCATAGTTGTAGTCTTGGAACAAAAGTAACATTTCCTCAGTAAAAAACCAAGGACATTCACAACGTTCTCGCTCTTCTCCGCAATCGGCACAGGTACAGGAATCTCCGCATTTAACGCGAACACTCTTATCAAAGTATGCACTTTTGTCCCATCTTCCGCAGGAAATACAAAGAGATCCGTTCAATATGGTAGAATCAAATCGGCCGATAGACTCTTCTTCCTCTTGTATATACTTTCTATCAAGTTCTAAAGACTTTCCATTATCTCTAATTTCGTGATTGCAATCATCATTATCACATTCACAATTGGTTTGGCATCCGTTCCGTTTGTCCAAGGTACATGTACCCGAGTCTTCATACACAAAGACGGACCGTTTTGAGTAATCTATTTCCGATTCTTGACACCCTTCAGCACTTTCCCCATTAAGTAAATTTCCAACTTCCTTAACGAAAGAAGATTCTCGACGTAGTTTTTCAATTTTACGCCTTCTACGGATGTATTTTCTATTCTTACGGGCCTTTGTTTCTTCACTTTCATCTTCAGATGTAGTGGTAGATGATAAAGAAGAAGATCCGGAAGAAATAGATGTAGTAGAAGATGATAAAGAGGAAGATTCGGAAGAAATTGAAGAAGTTGATCCGTCCAATTCACGTTGAATATCACTGCCTTTCACCATTTTGGTTGATCCAACAATAGGAGGTGCATGCACCTTTGTAATACCCACTTCTTGATTATCTTGTGTTTGGGTATAATATGAAGGATATGTAGGAATGTTTGCGTAGTGGAATTGGCGTGAATTCGAAGCCGAAGGAATCGTATACTCTCTACGAATGGAAGGGTAATCATACCCAAAATCAGACGTTCCTCCATAACTAAGTGGGTACCTCTTTTTGATCTCCTCCGCATATTTCTCCATCAAAGAAAATGTTCCTCTTACATTTTTCGAATTCAACGCCGATAAATACCCTTCCTCATCAAAGTCCGAGTCCTCTACGGAAGAGTCCACAGATACTACCTCATCGCTTATCCCGTGACTACGCATACGATTGTAATCTTCGCTGTTTTTCCTATTTCCTAAAATTTCGGGCGAAATTTTAATTTCCACATTGTCGTCACTCAAGGAAATTTCAAACCCGTGGTGCTTCAGAGTCTCTATGTCCGTTTTACCTTTTGCGTTTTGTTCTCGTATAAAATCAAATAAACTATCCAGGGGAACCTTGTCTCCACCATTTTCCAACTCTTCCAATTTTCTAATTTTCGGAAGGATGCTTTTGCGAATGTTTTCCCTTCTCTTGGCTATCTTCTTTGATGTATGTTGTGCTTTTCCGCGCGAAATAAGTAACTCCCTATCAAGATCTTCCAATTCATACCGTAACCTTTCTTTTCTGCTTTCAAGATTTTCTATGGAAGAGTCCAACTTGCTTTTTTGTGTACAAAACTTCCGAATCTGTTCATTGTAACGGTCCATGCGTGCCTCAAATATATTCTTCTTGTTTGTAATTCCTTCACAATATCCACACAAATGGGTATGAATAACATCCACCGCTTCTCGTGTAAATGTCTTCTCGTCAATACCAGAAAGCATATAGTAAAGTGCGTCCGATAGACTTTCTTTCTCTTTATCAATCGTTCCCTTATCTAATTTGCTTTCCGTTTCTCCATCGTCACTGTCATCGTGCTTGTCCTCCATCTCCGCCAATTCTAACTCTTTTTTGTAACTTTCATCACTTTTTTGTTTTCTTAGAAGATCAAACATGTTTTTTGGTTTCGTAGGAAATCTGCGCGTAATGTCGTCTTCTTTCCCTTCCTTTCTAGTAACAATATCAGTATTTTCTCGGACATGTTGAATCTGCGGAGGACAACTTTTGATCAAATCTCTTCCTTTTTCGGTACTAGTAATACCAGAAGATATATCATGGGTGTGACTATCACGATTTCTACCCAGTATAGACCGTACCGCAATATCCGAGATAGGGTTTGTCAGGATTGATCCGTAAGAATTTGGCATGGAATTAAAATTTCCACTACCCCGTAACCACTGCCTCGGAGGAGGGCCGTACGTTGCCATCAATTTCCTACCCTTCCCCTATGTTTTTCCAAGGTAATAATGAATGAGAACCGCAAGGATACAAAAAATATACGTCCTTTTCCTATTTTTTTTACCTTTTTTCCCCTCGATAACCAAATGCGGTTTAAAACAATCCAATATTTCCAAAAAAATCCTTCCTTATGTATGGTAAATTAGTGCCAGATTACGACCCAATAAAACCAAATATGCCAAGAGAGTGATTAGGAACGGCTTATTCTGTACCCGACCGCAGTGATATGGTAAGGAGACTGGAAAAAAAAAGTTCAAAAAAAATAATATTTATTATTTTTTTGCCCACATTAAAAAAACAAAAAAAAATATTATTTTTCACTACTTATATTTGGGTTAGGTTGTCGACATTTTTATTGTATTGGAAAGGGAGAAAAAGTGGGCAATGTTAACCGTGGTTGCTATCATTTTTGCCGTCAAGTGCATGGGTATAATTCTCATGGTTCCACCAGCAAATGCCTCGCTGATTTGCGGTACCTACACGAATACTGGACAGTGCATAAATCAGGATTTTGATAAGTGTTTGCTCACTTTGGATGATGGTACCTCCTTAAACGTTTCCACTGATGACTTTGTAGGTTTGAAAGATTGTGGAACTTGTGCAGATATTTTTGGTGATTTGAACACCAATTTATGTGTGGATGCCCCTTGTGATGGGTTGATCTGCAAAGAAGAAAATTACAGATACCATTTTTCTTTTGATGGAAGCATGATGTGTGATAAAGGCAACATCCTTCAACAGGATTGTTCGGACTGTGATACCGCATGCATGGATATATGTAATACAGAATATATCGTTGATACACGTGTAGCACAATGCTTATACGATTTGACGGATATTGGAGATATGGAAACACAAACTGGGCTTTGCGGAGGGGAAATACCTCAACTTCTTTGTGATGATGCCAGTATAACTTGTGTTATATTTGATATTCCACAAACGTGGGCCAATGAAATCCTTCTCGATTTTGATTTGGAGAAATCAGTGCTTATCTTTGGTGACGCCATGAATCAATTTTGGGCTATGGATAAAGCTACCGCCATTGCGACGTCTTTCCAGTTATACGACAGGATTGACGTATATTCAACACCCTTTTGTTCTGAGATTGAACCGCTTTACGGTAGTACTAATTTGGATTTTTCGAGTGAACAAAACAGTGCTGTTGACGGTGGTATTTCTACGTTTAAATCTTTCCTTTTTTAAGTTATAAAAATTACAATTAACGATTTTCTTTTAATTTGAGTTTTAGTGTTTATTTTATGGTTTATTTTGCATATAAAATTGAAAGAACCATGACATATAAGGCATAATTTTTATATTATTACAATTTTATCCCAATACTTGTATAGAGTGTAGACACGCCGAACCTCCTCCCATCATAGAGGATCTACGTAAGGCCACTTCCAATATTGATGGATCTGTTGGCAAGTTGGAAATTGTATTTATATCTAAAATAACCAACACATCATTGGTGGGTCCAAAACTTGTCGCTGATACGATTGTATTGGAATTGGTCAAATCGGTCAACTGGAATTCTCCTGTAGCTTGCGTATTTGTTGTGCTTACAATTGCCAATAATCTTTCAATCAACACATCATGATCAGATCCTAGATATACGAAACTAGACAGTGTGATGAACGATGAAGATGTCGTACATGCCGGATCTCCGTTGGGATCATTGAAACGGAAATTAGTAGGTATGGTACTATTTACCAATGCTCTTCTTAGTAATGTAACCGTTCCATTTGAAAGACCACAATCCTCAACGGTACAATTTCCATCGTCATTTAAGTCTTCGTCGGGAATATCGCAGACACCATTTTCGTTGATATCCCAACAATTTATACCATCTGTCCCATTTATACCATCAGATCCGTCTGCACCAGGTGCACCTGGCGGACCAGTGTTGCCAGTATCTCCCTTATCTCCTTTTGGTCCCTCTGGTCCGGTAACATCAAATCCGCAAAGTAGCTCACCAACTATTGTAAATTGCAAACGAACAATATCAATGAGGCCCGTACTATTCAAACTGAAAAATCTGACAGCCAGAATATCTCCTTCCAAAAAATATTCAGTAATTGTAAAGGACATTGTATGTGAATGGCCCGTACTAGAAGGGAAACTATTCTCCGCTAGCGGTTCAGCCCCATTGATACTTAATCCTACCCATACAACTTCATCAGGAGGTGTATTGTCGGTAAATGAAGTATCAATGGTAATCTTGTAAGAATCATTTTTCATAATGACAAATAAACATCCCAATTCTGTGGTGTTAACAAACTCTTCCGTGTTTGTAGAGCACAGAACATCATCCAGGGGAATCCAGGTATCAGCTACGGAAATATTCAATATATAGGGTGAAATTGTATCGGGAGCACTCCCATTAACAAAAACCAACTGTCCAAGGGGCTTATCGCACTCGTCAATGGTTGCATTGGCGCCATCCTTTCCGTCAGTGCCATTTGTTCCGTCAATACACGGATCACAAACCTCGTTTTCCCACAGCATGCTGATTTCGTTATATCTTATTATGTCTCCTTCCATTGGATCAGTGATATTTGTATCACCCAAACAAGTCATGTTTGCCCCTTCGAGGGCATCACAAAGCGTTTGATTCAAATCCTCATAAGTGAGCGGTTTGTTGATAAAAGTATTGTTTTCATTGGTAATCAAAACCTGATTTGGTGCTATAGAACTTTCGTTGATATCTACACCCGAAAGACAATCCAATGTTAACGATGTTTGTGAAACATCACACAACTCATCCCCATCTATAGGTTCTCCGCAACATGTGTCCGTAATGTTATCTATATCATCCTTTAAATCTCCAATATCGTTATTATTCCCATTGGCCAGTAAAAACGTGCATAGAATCAATAAATATGAAAGTATTATAAATATGGTTGCCACCAACGCAAGTGCCCACATAATTCCGTTGAGTGTGGACGCAGGGGCGCTTATGTCAACTTTCTTGTTACGATTTGTTTTTGAAACGTGACATTACGCTACAAAATCTATGTGGGATACTATATGTACATGCTACACGTAGCATTGGCAAATTCTGAAAAAAGGGCAAAAACACGGAAAAATGGGTGCTCTCACTACCAAGGCAATTTCCCCCCCGCCTACGCTTGCGGGGGGTTTGTCGAAACTGGAAAAAAATCCTAAGTCAAATAGAAAAAAAATCCTAAGTCGTAAGACCCAGCCTCATTTCAACTTTCGAAAATGCATGGGCTGTAGCTCATTTCATTTCGACCCCCTGCCATTCCTTGAGAACGACAGAAACTCAATCGGTACCTGCCGTTCCTTACCTTAATTTCTCTTCCTCCATATCCTCGTCTGTATCTTGTGCCTCTCCTCTTCCTCCGGTTAATCGGCCAATTGAACGGAGTTTTTTTTGCAGTACACGTTCCACTTCCGGATTTGTGCGTGTTTTTGGTTGTGGCGCCATATCGATTCGAAGTTTAACATGACCACGCATTATGGTGATGCCTTCGGGACCCTCAGCGCCTGCGTGGAGGGGATCGCACTAGTGCCGCGGGATTAGACTTGCCATATGAGTGGTGTTGACACGCCTATACCTGGAAAAACATCAGCAGTCGAGAGGATGCTACCGCCTCTTCCTGGAGAATCCGGACGGAGATTTCTTTCAGGTGATTGTCTTTTCCAATTTAAAATCCGTGGTACCTTGAAATGTCTGGTGCTCATGCCCTTCTTCTCTCGACAGAAGGAGTGAAGGCCCTGAATGGACCTCTCCGTGATCTGAATGTGGGTCTTGCGGCTCCAACGGCTTTTCGGGAAATCTTGAAATAGGGATTAACCCCTCCAGCACTATTTGGATTGAAACCTACCCGTTTCCCACTGTTTTACTGCGATATAAGCATGCTCTTTGTTTTTTCAATAACTTCAAACCCGGCCGCGACCTTCCCCGGCCCCCCAGCTTATTGCCGCCAAAAAATGCTGCGCTATATGGGTACACGCTATATATGGTACATACGAACAGGCGGGCACTAAAAAATCGGGAAATAAATCGTAACAAAAAAGTTGACATAAGCACCCCTGCGGAAAGCGCTTCCCAAAACGCATTGATATTTGTGTGTACGTAGTTGGCTACAACGTCCACATTAGCGTACGTTGGCGTCCGGAAGGATTGCGGTAGAGGAGGTTCCATTCCGGTCCTTCCACGAAAACGAAGATCCATGTCCACTGAAAATGTGTAGCGTTTGGTAAACTCTCTTTACATATTAATGACAATATTTAGGATACGTATAGAACCATGAGTTCGAAATTATTACGCTTTTTTTTAAATTATTTTGTTTGTTATCCCCCTTCCATCCACCCATCCCAAAAAAAAACCATAAATTACAATTTAAATACTATTTTATAATTAATCCAAATTATAACTTTTTGATCGACCAGAAAAAAAAATCGGGTCACTTTCACACAAGTGCTACGAAAATGCAATATATGAACGCAAATAAATTCGTTCGTTCGATATTATCGGACGGCATCCCACTCTCTGGCGTAGAAAACATGATAAACTCGGCCGAATCATTCTTTATATCTCCGGATGATATCAGTTTGGAGAAGTTTTTGGTTCCGGTGCATATGGTAGATACCTTTTTCCCATTAATGCCGGCACATGGGGCGGGTATTGCCAATGATGAACGCCACGATCTTGTGGAAAAAGGATCAGAAAATATCCGTATTGAGACAAACCCAAAAAAAAAACAAAAACTACGGAAGCAGCGAATGGTACCGAAGCCAATGGATTTCTCGTATCGCTTTTTCGGTGACACCGGAGAATGTTACTTTAGGTGGACCCTTCCTCGTGCTCACTCTTGCGGAAAGCGATGCTTTATGATATGGTACAGAAGATATACCATGTCTCACTTTGTGGGAAAGGTATTCACTGAGGAATATCACGAACCTTATTTGAGATCGGCAGCATTTCTTTTTTGTGGAAGACAAGATTGGGGAGGCAAGTCATACCTATGGGAAAACATAAAGATGAAAAGGGATCATGTTGATGTGTGGAAAGTCAAAATGGAAGAAGAGAAAGAAAACAGAAAAGAAAAAAAAGAAAAAGGAACTGGACTGTCTTCTTTCGTGTGGAGACTCCCGTCTTCAAGTCTTGAGGAATATACCAAAACCGATCCGAAAGACCGCATAATCGTAGTACCTGACCCCGATTTCGTAAAGGGGTATTTTATTAGTGGGAAAATAACAATATTGAAAGGAGAAGGAGAGATTCATACCAACACAAAGCACAAAAGCGGTAAACGCAAACACTGCGGAGATGAAATGTCCTATGTAGGTAAAGACTTGCTATGTTATGAAAAGTTAAATTAAACCCAGGCTGCTTAATTTGTAAATCAGCATTAAGTTTTAATATTCACCTTTAAGTTTTCGTCAAGTATATCCACCCGATAAAGACCACGCGAAAGCCGTAGCAGTGATTGCCTGTAGAAAAAAAAGGAATTCCACTAACCCAACCCAACCCTTTTGGGACACACACACACACACACACATACACACCATAAACACAGTATACTTATTATATACGTACCGAAGAAACAGCCGAGTATCCCCATAGGGTACTTAATCCTCCGTAGGCATTGTATACTCGTACTCTACCCTTTTGTTTGTCCCAATCAAACACAAAATCGGATTTATCTCTTCCGCAAATCAATTCATAGAAATCCAGACAAGATTCTACCAGTCCATCGGAAGCAGACTTAACTATAGAATATACACCTACTACGATGTTATTCATAATCCAAAGGACAAGTGCCGATACTACTGAGGTGCCCATGGTCTTCCCGAACCTCCGAGGCATTTCGAAAAATATCTTTTTGAAAATAGCATCAATCATAAACTGTTTGGTCAAACGTACTATGTTTGCGTCGAACTGGTCCCCGTAAAACAGTGGTAGTAAGCTCAAGAAACAACAATGGATAAAATCCTTTTGTTGTGTAGATAGTTCAAATTTCGTCTCGATCTTGGCCATTGCGTCGTACCACAAGTTGACGATCGAATCTCCGTCCAGAGAATCATTGATGGCATTTTCTCTTATGAATATAGAAGATTTTTTGTCAGGAGTTTGTGCGAATACGTACTCGTTGTATCGCTCAAATTCAGAAGTCTCAGCATCCATAATCATCTCCATGGACGACATAAAAAGAAGTTCAGTCTTTACGCTAAGACCTGTAGAATAAACATCTACAATATCTTTTCTATTTATCACCGCATCTATTTTGGTAGATTCGCTCGCGCCACTTTCCGAAAGTCTTTCGCTGTACCTGGCACGGTCCACAACCATTTGTTTTTTATTTTGTCTATCGCTACCATTCCCATCATAACTACGTATACTCCCCATCATATCTCTTTTTCTATTTTTCTGTAAAGAATGGTTGGCACGAACTAGGGATTGTACATGACCTCCTATCCTCCGGTTATCCACTACAGTTTTTCCAGACCGACTTCCTGCGATATGTCCTACGGATAGACGCTGGGGAGCATCGGTTTCATCACGAAATAAGGCCATGTCTTCGGCGGGTAATTCGGCAATCATCGTCCTTCTCTTTTCAGCATCGCTTGTGGATCGGGAAATTCCACTTCCTCCTCGTGGGGTACGCAGTGAAGAACCTCCTCCCAGTGTCCCTTCCGTGTAGAAGCTATTTCTAAGCACTCTCCGCCGACTATTCAACATCCCATTACTCCTTTTACGCATTTTGTATTTTCTTATTATCCCGAAAAAACACTTGCGGAGATGTGGAAGTTGTGATGCGTTTTTTTGCTTTGTCCTGCACGTGTGATTTTGTATGTACTCTCCGAGATTGAATGTATAATAAAGAGTAAAACTATTTTTGTTTTTGATAAAAAGATTTAAAACACGGGACAGAACAAATGATCCAATAATGCCAAGCAGAACAACCTATTTACGGAAGGTTTCCCATCATTTGACTTTTTGCAAAACTCTTCCAGATCTTTGTATTTGACCGGTTCTTTCTCGCTGACCATACCAGTGACGGTCAACCCAAAATGACTATGGGCTTTCTTGATCCATCGTGATACCATTTTCGGACGGACTTTGATCATCTCCGCGGTAAGTGCTTCCAACCATTCCACAAAAGGGCTTCCATTTACAGTATTGCAGAGCATATACCCAATCCCCGTTCCTACTTCTTCCCCTTCTCCATCTTCGGATGAGTCTTCGCTGGATAAGCTCATAACAGAAAAGAAAGCATCATCATCCTCATCTTTCTTGCTTTTCTTCTTCAATTTCTTACTATTTCCCATCTCCGAGGTGTTTTGAGGTAGAGTGAAGTAAAAGTATAGTGGAAGAACGATATCTGAAAGCAATTTCGCTACTTCTCCCTTTCGAATGTCCGAATGAATGGAAGGCGACGCAAAATTCTTCAACATCGAATGGATTGTACCTCCTCCTGTCTTCATAAGCTCCTTGGCGTCCTTATATTCAAATGATCCACCAAACGCTTCTTCAAGCAAAGCACCGATTCCTTTGGGTCCATTAAACAATTCGTATGGGACTTCTCTGTTCAGTCTCGCTTTTCCAATCAATGGTATAACATCTTTAGCAATTAAAGTACTTCTTTTCAAAGCCGTAGTATTATCCAATAGAATATATCGCTTTCCATTTCCTATATCCTTTTCGGATACACTGAAAAAGTGAGAATTGTAGGTTCCTTCAATTTTGGGATATCGGTATCCGTCGAGCGTGGACGATTTTGGGATAACGGTTTCCTTAGGTACGGGGACCGTGATAGTCTCTATTGGTTTCTCTTGCTCATTGTCCTCTTCCGAAGATTCCTCTTCCGAAGACGAACTTGGAGTAGGCAATGGTACATACTTTCTCTTTTCGCGGGGTTTCGAACCATTCTTCCTTGCGGATCGAGTTTTAATCACACTAGGTCGGTCAGAATCATCATCATCGTCATCATCAGAAAACGCAATATCGTTCCACGTTTTTAGACCATCCATTTCTTTCTCATGGTCATATTCTTCTTCATCCATAGAGTAATCTTCGTAATCCGCGTCACCGCCAAGGTAGTCCTCAATATAAAAGAAAGAATCAATCAAAGAAAATGCCGAAAGGGCACCATCCTTGCGTTTTCTAATATCGCGGAGGTTCAAGGCCTTGGTAGAGAGAATACCCCCTTCCGCATCCACGTCGTCGTCGTTCAATGTATTGCTACCCACTTCTGGGTACAAAGTCATACTCCTATTGAGAACACGAGTAAGACCTTGTCCAGCCTTTGAGTGTGTGTCGTAAAGCTTGTTCGTGTTGGGATTGACAAAGAGAGAACTCAATGGGACGAAAGAAGCCGCTTGGTCCAGGTTTTTGATAAAGTCTGAATATGCCGATTTCACCTTTGATGGACTCTTTGATGGACCAGGCTTTTGCCATGTTTTGACCAATATCGCAGATACGGTATTTTCTGGAGTATTTTCCTCATCTTGCATAGAAGGATCGATATCTTCCTCTTCTACGGGACTACTGGTATCCTCATCGGGACATACCTCTGGTTCGTGTTCAGATTCAGGTTCGTGTTCAGATTCAGGTTCGGGGTCGGGGATTGTTCGGGTATTGTTTGCTTTGCCATTCTCCTTGGTTTTCTTAGTCTTTTTGGTCTTTTTCTTGGTGCTTTCGGATGGTGAGTTAGCATTCGCCTTCCTTTTCAGAAGTTTCTTTTTAGGAGTAGGACCAGGAGCAATTGGCTCTTCCACAGAAATTCTATCCATATTTTCCTCCTCCGCAAGTTTGTAAATATCAAGGTGTTGGCGGAAATCAATGGTCGGTCTCATGACGGCAGGTTCGTCTTCTGAATCGGTGTTGGTGGTAAAAAAAAACATGTTTTTGATATCCTCGTCGTCTTGTATACTGTCGTGCATCCTTAGAAGCATTTCGAGCGGTATTGCTTTGTATTTCTTCAGATGTTCGACAATATCCGGAAATCGGTCCAATGTCTTTTTGAAAGCAAGGTGAAAATCCCCTCCCTTGGTTTTACATGATTTTTTTGTCCAAGAAACCAGCGAAAGAAACCCGCTCGGAAGCACAATGCGCTTGTGACCAAATACACAAGTAGCGTAAAGAGCGCGATTGTCCGGGGATTGTAACCATTCAACATTCTTGTACATAAACTCCTGGCATGTCAATTCGAAATGCTTTTCCAAGAACGTCTTCGATAGAGACTTACACTTCTTGATAAAGACATCCACGTCCTCCCCTTTCGGGATAAACAAGCTTTCTCCTGGCGAAAATATACGGGACTCTCCGAAATGAGTATCAGTAAACTTGGACCGGGCCGTGTATGCCTTTTTATACGCAAACTTCTTCTCGTTCAGACGATGCTCCGGAAGGTTGATTACCGTCGTAATACCCTTAACAATACGAACATCGGGGCTGTCCTTTGATTTTTCCGGAGCGGATTTCGTTTTACCTTCCAAAGAAGGTTTTTTTGTTTTGCGTTGCTTGGGTGGACGGTTGGATTCGGTTGCAGACAATTGCGATCTCTTTACCGTGCCTTCCTTGCCTTTACCGTTCTTGGTCGACGGCGCAATCGTTCGCTTTTTCTTTCGTTGGGGGTTGGATTTTCCTCCAGAGGGGCGAGAATTTTTCTTTTTCCTGGGTTGAGCTTTTGATTGAGATTTTCCGTTTTTCTCCATGTGTGGTTTCTTTTTCAAAGATGTCGGTTCCCTAGAGTCAATAGAAGAAGTGGATTCGGAAAAGAAGGAAGACATAGAGGTTTTCATCAAGAAAAACTTGCCGGAAAGATCAAATGAATACCGATTGAAAAAAAAACTGAAGCGTTTGCTTTAATTGCGACAAAGGCAAATAAAAATACACTTTTTTTTTTCATTCATATTCAGAAAAAAATTACATTTTTATTTGCCTTTATCGCAATTAAGGTGATCAAAATCCCAAAAAAACCATTATTTTCGAGTTCCTGTAATTTTAAAACAAATTACCGCATTTTTGTTTTGTTGTACCATCTCCTTTTTTTATTCCTTTGCTCTCCGTAAACATATCCGCGCGCCTTAGAACAGTGATCGTGATATAAAATCTTGAAAGCAGAAAGTACAAATACGTATGAATAGCGATAAATATATATGCAAAAAATGTGGATTTGAGATAGTTTATTCCGAAGGAGGGTCTGCGGAGGGTTATGACCATTATTGGGACGAGAAGGAGGAAAGCTTGCGGAAAAAGAGTCTTCGGGACAAGAAAAGAGGCAGAGACCTGAATTGGCACACATGTATATACAATCCATGGTTAAAGGAGAAGGGAGAGTCAATATTTGACTCGGAATGGATTAAACATAAACAAGTAATGGCAGACCGCAAACATTTGCGTAGATGCAAGAGAGAGGGTATGCAAAATTCGCTTACCATACCGGAATTGATTGTGCGATACCGAAAAAAACATTACAAGAGGAAATACACTAAAGAAAAGCACAGTAATAATAAGCGTAGAAGAAATAGAAAGATGCGATAGTGTTTACACTTGAGTATTATGTTGTGTAACATGTCACTAAAGTCGTTCATATAAATAAACGTTAATTGATAACTTGATTTATAGAACAGTTATTTAAAAGGATCCGTTCCAGCTCGTGTACCGGGAACGCATCAAAGACGGATCAATAACACTAGTACTGTAAGTAGGACGTGTTGCCTTTTCCTTAATCGAGGCTGTGGGGATTTCATTATCCTTAGATGGTAATTTTGGACTCACTTTTGAATATGAACGATTTCTTGAACTCGGCGAGTCGTCATCTTTGGTAGATAAACCGGTACTTACTGTGCAATAACCACCATTGCGCGAAGCCGCTGAAGTGACGTAACACTTGGTATATTTTTTCAAGGCCTTATCACGTTCTTCGGTGGTCGTATACGAAGAAAGTTCCTTTTCAACGGTTTTGCTATACTTGGATCCATATCGAGCCTTGCTTTGTCTCACGACAGCCTCTACACTCGTGTCAATAGAAAGTAGTTCGATCCAGTGCGTGCTGCTAATTAGAATTTGAAATTGTTTCTCGCCTTTCGAGGGAAATGTGACAAGTACATGTCCCACGGCTCCGGAATGGTCCTTGATACTCACAATGTCGCCCTCGTCAAGTCCAATAGGATTTCCTTTGCCCCAGTCGTTTTGAATGGTTAATAGTTCTACATTATATGGTGAAGAACCTGGTAGTAATGCATTACGACCAGCCGGTGTAAGTGTAAACACCACAGTTCCAGAAATTGCCATGACACTAACTTTTTCATCCTCGGCGAGTTCACCGACAACTTGGAGTTGAGTCAACTTGCATTTGCGCAAAGTTTCCGCTTCAAATCGCAAACTACATTTTCCGGAAAATGTACTAACCGACTTGATTGGGTTAGGTCCGAAGATGTCCTCTGGCCAGCATCTTGCAAGTGCCTTGGTTGAGTAATCCGCAAATTGCAAGAGCCATTTTCTCTCCTTGACCAAATAAAACAATCTATTCATCACTTCGTGATCGATGTTGAATTTGTAACCTGAAAATTTCGAACAACATTCGAAATTGATTATAATGTCAACATCCGGATTGTTCGCGTCCTCACGAATTTCACGTAGCAAATCATGAGTTTCCTTTAAGCCTTGAATAGCATCACAAAAATCCATCAAAGATGATTCTTCGGCTTTGAGGGAAAACACTTTCACAACACCATCCGGAGCCGTTTGGGGAATTTGACTGTAGAGTTTGTCGTAGCATGACCCGCCCCCTATTGTGACGATACAACAACTCACATTTTCTCCATCCTTAGGAGCACGCCCAATCCGTTGAATAAAACAGCTTTTCATCTTTGTGCCGTTTATGAGAAAATAAATCTCTAATGTTTTCGCCTCCGTGCAGCTTGCAAAAAAAGTAATTTGTGATACTTTTCCGAAAAGTGTCCCCACAAGAGGAAAAAAGCGCAACTGCGCTTCAGTAAATGTAATCCCACTTTTGTCCTCTTCGGGTTTATTTTGTGATTAGAAAATGTTTGATTGGTTGTCTCCGAAATAGAAAAAAAAATTGTACTTGTATTATGACGATTAATCATAGTTGAATTATCATAACATTTATCAAGGAACTTGCGGAAGTACCAAATAACCGGAAATTTATACAATTGGTTGTATCATTTTTTGGACCGTAATCTACATAATTGAATAACAAATTAAAGAATTACGAAAAAAAACTCCAATATATGATATAATGGAGTGTGACGCAATGTCAACAGAAGACCAAATGGAAAAAATAAGGTCGCTTAAGAATGAAATTGATAATCAACTCGATGACAAACTTGCAATTGTACAAAATTTGGTGATCGATTGCATTTATAATTCTCCAGTATCAGACAAATACGATCCAGAAAACAGTTTTCCTATCGAACTATATTCGCGGAGAACGGAAAATATAGGAACCATTCAATCTTCACCAAACCTAACCAAAAAAAAGAAAAATAAAAACAAAAGGAGAAAAAGAAAAGGCAAACCCCGGACGAAAACACTAGCGGATAAACGTGCTAGGGTTGTCCTTGAACCCAGGGGATATCCTTTGATTATAAAAGCCATTAAAAATAAATGGAAAGAAGAGAAAACAGATTTTGATATGACACCGATCGAATGTCTCAGTTTGGATGACATATTGAATATATTTCCGGAAGTGATGTATATTTATATGGAAAAATCATTGTTCAACAACACCGTCCATGATAAGTTGATGGAAGACGTAGATTTCGAACCCTTCCGGAAGTTAGTCATGTCTAACAAAGTCTTGGAGGAATGTGCCATTGTAAATATGTGCAAGAACTATTTATTTGCTGCCCAACTAATGTATCAATTTTGTAAGGAACGGTACAGGAAGTTGATACATATCAAAGCGCAGATTAAGGACATCGCAAAGTATCAAAAAATTATACCACGAAAAACAAGAAGTAGTGAACTCACCCAAAAGTCAGCGATAGAACTATCCGAAGATTGCAAATCTGCCACAGATGAGGCATGGGAAGAAATTGAAACCGATATTGATATTATGCAAAAAGAGGTATTCAAATTGATCGCGGTATGGTTGGATCAAATGGAAGAAGAATTTTTGACAAATGCCAAAGAATGTGACGATAATACATTTGATGAAGCCGAACAAAAAGGAGAAGGAAAAGAAGGAAAAGAAATTCCTGCAATCCTTCCATTGAGATTTTTACCATCATTGGATATATACCAAAAAACAATTATCCCTATGCTTCACGATATATTAGAATATCGAAGAGAAGGACAGCATTTATTGGATAAGGGACAAGATAGTGAAGATGATTAACTGTGGTGTTTAAATCTTTTTTTTCGTGTCCTCGCGTTTTCTCCCATCTCCCTCCGTCATTGGCATATGTTCATATTTTCCTTCCGTTCCGTCTTGTAATTCGTTTTCCGATAATTCGGTAAATCCTTGTATAAAGTTCTCAAAATCTTCACGTATTCTCGCAACGTGCCAAATCAACGGGTCCAGAGAACGAGCAAAAAAGATAATAGCAAAGAGAATGAAAATAAGTAGCAACAAATTCATATATTCCACCACACGTACAGAAGGAAGGTTTTCCATTATTGTCATCATCGTGGTAATCATATTTGTATATTATGTAAATTATGGAAGGGGATTGTATTTCGGATATATTTGCGTGAGTTTTTTTCCGCAGGTTCCTTTAATTGATTTCCAGGACGGTACTGTCAGCCTTGTGTCTATTTATGGAAGCAAGGTTTCTCGACGAACAAAGCTGCTTATAAAAAGAACAATCCCTTCCGTGCATGTCCACATCCGCTTTTCGGCACGCGTTGCTACAATACAAGTTTCTTTTACAACAATCCATACGAAAATTGAAAAAGGGCCACGGTTTTGCCCCACAATAAAAGCAAACCCCAATACACTTTTCACAAACCCCCATACCTGGATATTCGTCATAGTCTCCGGGTATTTTTACCATTTTTTTATGGCACGCAAGACAAGGGATACTCTCTACGGTTGACAATTTTATAGGATACTTTTTACGGTAAATGTCTATCGATTCCCCAAGTTTGTCACGGAAAGCACGTATTGCTTCTGATAACTCCATTCTAGGATAAAATATTATTGCAACAGGTTCTAATTGTTTGTCTATCCAATCTTCCCATTGTTGTGCCCACCACCCCAAAAGACATTGCGTTTCTGTTCGCGCAGTCATTTATATATAAATTGTAAAAAAAGTATATTTTTTAATTTTGCTGTACCTGTTTTTTATTGTTCTATGAAAACAACCTCGCGTGGACAAGGATAATTACTTGCGGAACTTCCGGACCCAAACAGAAATAAAGCAAAAAAATGTCGTTCTTTTATACGATATTAGAAATCAAAATATTATCCTTATCCATAGGTACCATACTTTTTGTTATGATATTGGGTGGTCTCTTCCCATTGGTCATTTGGGATATATTTATGAGACATTATGGATTACATTCAGGCATACTAACTTACAATGAAAGAGAATGGTTGATTGTGTGCTTTTTATTAGGATGCGAATTTATCACGACAGGACTCATTTTTTTAGTCATTTCGTGCATAGCCCCATGGACACTCATGCAATTTCTATGGAGAGATGCTTGGTGTTTTGCGGAATATGCTACTATGACGAGGAAATTACCATGCCCGTGGTTAACATTCGAAGAATATTGGGATCCTATAGATTTTATGATGATTGCTTGTTTCACTTTGGGAACGTTTATGATACTTCCGCAATTGTGGTGGGGAATGACATGGAGGGAAACATTTATTGCAAAGACCTCAATCGAGTTCAGAAAGATAATCAATGATTACAAAACAAACATAAATTCTATTTGTTTAATCGATTACGAAGATATTACGGAAGAGGAGGAAGAACGAGAAATATCAAATATCGTAAAAGATCATGAAGATTGACAAGCGAATTTAATTTATATATTACATTTAAACCAAAAGAACAACCAATGTAGATTGTTTCCGTATGGAAAGTCATGAACGCGTATACGCGAATCTATAATTTCGTCATATTTTCGTGCCAACACATACAGCTTGTCCTTGTTTACGGAATACATTACTTTGTCTTTAACGTATTCTTTCATCATCTCGTTATGATAATACCGCAAATCCCATCGCCACAGATATCCTAATCGATTTACCTTTTTCTTATCACATCCAAGGCTGATCATATTCTTCGCATATATATCCCGTGTGCGCGCATTGTAAAACATCTTAAGTAATTTAATAACAAAAATAGCAAATATTATCCAAAAAAGTCCAGTTTTCCAATGCATCGTTTTCCTACACCTCACTTTCCTTTCCCCCTTTTTCCCAACGAGCAATGACAGAAATAAGGGAGTAAAATATATCTTAATTATGATATTAATGATTATGATGGGCAATAAAGTAAGTACTGGTACAAAATATACATACTATCGTTTTGTATTTATTTTATAATACCATTTGTGTATACCAAACGCACACACACATACACACACACACACACACGCCCAAAAAATATCTTAAGGTTAAAGAAAAGGAAAGAAGGAAAACAAAAATACACATATAGATACATATTGATATGATTGGGTTATGGACCACTCGATTATTTCATATACTAAATTTAGCAAGGGATAAAACGGGCCCATGGATACCGGCGCTACGAATAAGATGGGTATTTTACCCTGTATTTGCTGCATGGTCGACCCTTATTGCGGTGATAATTTCTATTTCATTACTCTTTGTTATACAAGGATATATCGGACTAGGTATACTAATTTATGTAATATCTCTTTTCTGTATTTGGTACATTTCCGTAAGTTCGCTGTGGGTCATATTTCAAGAAAACTTTTTCGGAATTGTCATATCCGCGCAAGATGGTAATGATAACAAAGAACCAGGTAGTGGTCAAGAAGATATTGATCATGATGTATAAATACAATGCAAGAATATTTCAAATGTAATGTATCTTATTGATATCACAACAACAATTCATCGTCTCGGTATAGGTCTTGTTCATCAAAGTCACCAGGTGGATAATTGTCGGTATAGCCACATGTGAAATCAATGCCATTGCCCTTTCCATTCATAAATGTCTTAAAAATATTTTCTGTAGTAGCATTCCAATCATATTTTTTTGGATTTCCCAAAACCTTCCTTTGATTGAGAATAACATCCTTTGCACGAGTAAGTGCATTGAACGCTTCATTCGATCTTTCCTCTATATTTGGATTCTTGTCCGGGTGAACGTATCTTGTCCTACCTTTGTATGCCAATCTAACTTCATCATCATTACAAATACTCGATATGCCCAATATTTCGAATGGATCGTTAGTTTTTTCAACAATACGCAGAATACGGTCTATTTCACCCTTTCTATCATTAGCATCTTTGGGAGCTTTGATTTTTTTACCAACAAAGGAATCCGGATGAATATTTGCTGTGTGAAATTGTCGCATTCTACGCATTCTAATTTCTTTTGCTTTTAGTCCTCGCTTATGACGTTCCTCTTCCACTTTTCTATCAATAAAATTAGGCCGGGCCGGAGAAGACTTTACATGGGACGTCTTCTCCAGTGGTTTACCGGACCCCCCACTTTTGGGATGTTTAGATTTAACCTTCTGCGGATCAACAGAGGTATAATCCCTTTCATATGGTCCGCTGCTAACTTTTTGCTTCTTACTCTTCCCTTGAAAAAGACCAGATCTTTTTACACACTGTGCATAATTATCGTTTTTCCTCACATGATTTTTTCTTTTTGGGAAATAAGATTTGTGCTTTTCGGCCTCTTCTTCATCATGAAGCTTTCGAATTGATTTGATTCTATCCAACATGTGATACCGTTTACCAAGTTTTGTAATCCCGATATCCTTGAGTTGTTCCTCACTTCTTATTTTAAGAAGGACACGTCCGGTAATATACTGATCAAAGAAACATCCGGAAATGTTTGCGGTGTGAGGATCTTCTTCAACCCATCTTTTTACACGGTCCACACTCCATTCCCTGACCGGAGCGTATAAGTCCTTTTCATCTACTTCGCTTTCATCAATATCAATTATCTCAGAAATATCTTCAGATTGCGTAGAAATAGGCGGAGATACTGATGATATAGGTACATGAAGTACTTTTTTGGGTTCTTCAACATTTTCTGATCCTACAACATCTCCGGGAGGGTCGATATCTTCGGTTTCTTCAACATCTTCGGATTCTTTTGAAGAATAATATTGTATAAAACAATGTTGGATATTCCTGTCATGCCATCCAAACATGCGTACGCCAGAGCAAGCTTTGGAAACCGGATCGATATTATTTTCATTTCTTGATTTGTTCCACTCCCCAACAATTGCGGAAGCAAGCGCACTCGGGGATTTACGAATAATGATAGCTTTTTTCGCTCGAAGTTTAACACTCTCCCCATTTTTGTTTTTCACTGATACACATCCAGCTTCTCCTATGGATCTTGCGATGTACAATGGAGCATATCGTCCAATTTCATCCCTAGATAGTGCAACGTGCAGATACCAAATGATACCATATCGTTTTCTAGTAATCCTGTATCCATACGGTATCTCAAACCTTCCGTAAGTGTACGCTGTTTCTGATATGTTCCTCCCGACAATAAAATCACGGTAGTCTTGTGCGGGATAAACCTTGAACCCTCCTTGTTTGGAAAAATACATTGGAGTACACTCTGTACATTTTATGGACAATGGTTCAGATAGCGGAGTTTCTATTAGCCGCTTGTCACGATCGTCTATAATACGTTTTAGTAAACATCTATCCTTGGCATTCAGATGGTGCATTTTTTTAGACCTTTCACCGTTGCGTAATAGGGTCATGGGAAGGGTAGCGTGCGCAATAAAAATGCAAGTTTTTTTTACTGAAAAATTTAATTTAAAAATACACTTTATTGCAAACGGTCATAGTTGAATTTTTTTTTGTGGTACTCACAAAAAAAATCGGCATTTTCCCACCATTTTTATTGCGTTGGGGTGGTAAATATTGCAGCGAGCACTTTTTAAGGAACTTGCGGAATAACGTTTAATAGGTGAGTGCAAGGCATTTTGTTACCATTCAACTCACATTTCCATCACAGAATTGATTATTTATCCATGAGCTTCTTGCGAACAGGTACGTTACCGCCTAGAAATCCCGCTACTGCCGAATACACACAATACACTGGAAATGGCGAAGAATTTGATTATGATCTATTCGGAGGAGAAGACCTTTCCGAGGATAATGACGATATTATCAATAACGTTTCCCGTCTTCCGGATATTTCCACGTATGATATGGAAGACGATGGTATTGATCGACTTAGACAGGCGATTGAAGAACAGGAGCAACAGGAACTTATGGATGAAGAAGAGGAAGTAGGGGGTTCAGTAGCATCGGTTTCTGTTCAATCTGTGAGACAAGTATCGGTTACTCCCATACCTGAGTTCCGATTTAGCGACATTCATGCGGATTACTCCCTTGCTAGAGAAAAATGGGGTAACGGAAATCGGTTTTTGTATGTATTTGAAGTACCACTTACGGTTTTCGGAGAGTCTCTTTACGGGAGTGGAACAAGCGATTGCCAAGATTTGATACTTTCTAACATTCAATATCAAGACAAAAAGTGTTTGTCTATCAAAATGGGGTTGATGTTGATTGGGGCTACCATTACGATTGGTTCCAAACCAACCGCTGCTATGAAGCGCGATATGACCCAATTTAATCGAATGGCAAATACGGCCGGGGGGCCTCGTTTTTTCGATAACCAAACGCAACAATATTTTCACGTAACAAAAGAGGATTTAAATGCTAGTATCCTAAACGACAAGGATGCTCCTCGATACCAACCTTTTTTTTCCAAATGTCCGGCTTACTCCGCAATGCTTGGTACGAATCAGAACATGTTTCAATTGGTCAAAGACGAAGAGATTGGTAGAGAACGTGTGACTACTCGTGGTTTAGATGAAGATGGAGAGGAAATAATTAGCCATGGAATTAATCGTCTTGTGCACCGAAAGGTGATTCATTTACCTTGCTTTTCCGTATATCTGGAAGAGTTGGTCGATGTCAATTTCCAACCGGAGGGATGGAGAATTTGGATAGATCAACACGATCCTTCCATCAATGTGGGTAAAAACCTGATGATGTTGATTGATGAGAACCTACGTATTTCCAACCAATCCTCTGCATCCAGTCGGAGAGGTGGTGGGAGGACATCGCACATGTGCTCCCCAGAAACGGAATACTGTTACCGAAGCATCAAGGAAAAGTCTGATTACGTTAACTTGTTGCGGTCAAGGACTTCTCGTATTGTTGGTTTACAGCATCCGGTCAGAAACATTTCCGGAACACCTGGCCTTCCATTGGATTGTGTATCGGGAAACCCCATACATCCTGCCAATGTATTTCACCCTTGGTACGCGGTCACTTGTGGATCTGTTTCCGGAGTGTGTCCAGCTCAACGTGATCCTGCAAATTATTTTATTCTACCTACCGACCAAATTATTGGCGAAGGATTGACTCCAGATGTGATACGAGAGTATAATTCTACGGAAAACTTGAACAATGCCATAGAAAACCTTCCGAAATTCAATGGGTCGTTCCCTTTTGACATCCTGTGTTCTCATAGAGAGGCTTCTTTCCTTCGACCCGAACGTTTTCATAACATACCTTTTCCTCCAAATTTGTTGAATCTACGTGGATCTATTGAAGGGCGTGCGTTGGAGAACGATTCGTTGCTTACTCGTATGAGGGATTTAAATCCTTCTTTGCGAGATTCTTGTGTCGTTTCGAGTTTCCCCTTAGGTGATGATCCTGATGCTGACCCACTAGTTAGGTTGAATTCGGACTTATCTATATTGGGCATCGACATTGATGCACGTAGATCGGAAGATACTAAATGGGACGAAGTTATTGAAGAAGCACGAAGGCTTTCTGAAAATGAAGATTTTGACAAGGCCTATTCCGCAGACGATTTGCGTAGGTTTTTTCAAAGGGAACAAGTTCAAGCATCTTCGGATGTACTTTCGGAACTTCCCATTAGTGAGGAGGACAAGGCCCGCCTTTACAAGGCTGATGCTCTGATGCGATTTCAAGTGAAGAAGTCTACCGAGTGGAGCAAGTTTCACCGAGAAGACTATGATGACAACAAGGATTTTTGCGATGCGGTGGAAATATGGCAACGTAAATCATTGAAGGAAATGGACGAAGTATGTAATCTGTGCTTTACGGACCCATTCCAAATGCCGGCTTCGTTTGTTTCCGGATACGCCTTTTTCATGTCTCAAGTCCCTGACATGCAACGCCCCGAGTTCCTAATTGGAGCCAAGAACGGAAGAAATGGAGAATATCTGAGCACTTACGCAAACATGCGGATACAGATCAACAATGGACTTAAGGTCTTGTTCTTGTTGAATGAGGGCGAAACACAACAGGCCGCGTACAGGGCAATGCTTTCCAGGAACAGTGCTTTGCAACTTGCATTCTCTTCGATCAAATGTAACCTGATTTTGTGGGGACCTGCGGGTGCTTCGAAATCCTATACTCTGGAATGCATCGAGAAGATTAGCCATCCAGGGTCTGTTCTCAACGTGACACATTTGACGGAAAACACATTTACCACGGAAGATAATATGTCTTACATTTGGATCATCATGCACGAAGGTGAAGCGTTGATCATTGGTCAAGATAAGAACGGAAAGGAAACAGGAGGAGATGCGACATTCAAAAATATCCTGACGAGTGGATTGGCTACCGCTCAAATGTGTCAAGTGATCGAGGGTCACCGCCGAAGGGTTAACTCGTGTTCCATTGTTATGGCTTCGTTTGCCATTTGCAACAATTACTACCTTCCGGATGAGGATCATCCTGTTCATTCTAGACTTCTTAGAGATATTGTTCCTGCACGTAGCAAGGGCGTTAGTCCTGGCATGTTGGCCGCGGAACAAGGTATTAAGTGGAAGAATATCCCGGCAAAGACCCAAGAAACTATGAAGTTGAAATATCGTGTTTGGCATTTCTTATGCCATGCATTGGAACGATTGATTGGGGGTATCTTCCGAGAGCCAAACATGGATATTTGGGATATTCGTATTCCCAAGTTTATAGAATGGATGGACCATCGATGTCGATTGAAAGTTAGAAAACAAGAAATGATCAAAGCCGCCGCAAGATCTTCCGTAATCATGCATGCTGTGTATTGTCATTTCTGCACCGACGTTTCTAGATCCGACTTCCTGCGTCCAGATGGAAACCCTAGAAAGTTTTCGTTTGTAGACTTTTTGGGAATAGACAAACATCTGGTGCTGACGGAAGAAATATTTGTCGATATCATGAGCCTTTTCCACAGATTTTACACGCCTCAATTGGAAATTGATATGATGATCGCAATTGCTGCAATGCTGAACGGACATGGCGCATTCTATGCCAACGTACCCACAAGACCTGCCCACATCGAGAGGAGAGCATTGACCACGGCAATATTAACGGAAGAATATCATTCGACAGGAGAATATAGACGACCACGCAACGCTGCGGAAGAACAACAACAAGAGGATGATATACAAAGGTTAGCTTCCGAAAGTGGACATGTTACCAGAAGGCCTACATTATCCGTAAGTCATGGGCGAAGTCGTCTTGTTCCCAGTTACCAATCTGGACGTCGACAAGAAGAAGGATCGGGTCGCCGTTCCGCACAAGAAATTTTCGGAGGTACCGGAAGATCAGACGAAGGAAGTAGCGCGGATGATGGATTAAGAAGGAGGAGAAATGTCCCTTCCCTTATAGCCGGACATTTTCCAGGAGAAGGAACCACAGGAACCACAGGAACCACAGGAACCACAGGAAGATTCTCATCTGCGGAAGATGAGTTAGCCGTTAGCGCGGCATACCAGAAAGAAAAAAACTACATTTTGCTTCCTTGCAAGAGTATACGAGAACTGGTACAAAAGCTATCGAATCATATGACGGTCAAGTATCACGAAGACCCCATCTTATCGGTCCTGACTTCTTGGTGCAAAAAGACCATGTTCCTTGTAAAGGATATGAACGAAGTGGAACCACGTCCTAGGAAACTTATGAAGGTCCTAAAATATTTTGAGTACAACCACCCAGATGGTAGCTGTTCCATTGGACCCGCAGCTTCACGTAGAAGACCTACTTCCGGAAAGTTCAACGGAGTATATGCGATAAATGTAGGTGCTATGATCGAAAAGTACAAAGCATTGGATTTTCCTGGTTTATTGGAGGCGTTCATGAGTCATGCGGCATGCGAAAAGGGGAATTACATCACAAGCCTGCCTTACTCGGAAGAAAAAGGGGAGCGATCTATATTGAAAACAATCAATGTGGGACCTGATTCCGGAAACATACTAGTTCGTGAATCTTATATGCCACAAATGATGTCGAATAACGATTTGGTGTTTGCTTCGCTTGAAAACCCAGAAGCATGCAATACCATACAAACCGTTTCTTCTTACGACGACGTGATAGTGTGGAGACACCTGGATTGGTTGGCATTTTATGCACATTATATGGAATGTGGTCACTTTGTGGAGGACGACCCCCGCGAAATGCCGAGGTATATTACCACATACCCCAAGACTTTTGTTCATGCGATATGGAAATTTAGACAGATACACCGAGAACGATACGAGATAACTTCACCACATGATATTTATCCGGATTGCTACTTGATGGAGATAAGGGGAAGAAAGTCAGAACAACAAATCAACCGCAGTAGGATAGCAAACCACAGAAAATTAACACGTGCACAACAAGAGGAAAACTTAAAGTGGATTTATAACCAGACGAAACACCTTTCCATGTTCAATCAGATAAATGGATATTACCGTGGAGAAGATTCAGTGGACCAACCCCTCACTATTGAACAGGAAAAGCAAATGGAGGCAATCATGGAAAGAGCAATTTCTGGTGGGGATAGCGATGACCAATCCGGTTCTTTAGGAGAAATCACTACCCGCAGAGATAGTCCGGAAATCGGAGTAAGAAGAACATTTGCAAGGTTTAGTGTTAGGGATTCTACTGACGAAGGCCATAATGGTGATTATAACGGGGAACGACACAGTGCTACGGAAAGAAGTGTCCCAATGCCACGTATAAGAGAAATACCAGCAAGTCTTTCTGGATCTATGGATTATGGTATTGATGATGATTTATTGAAGAGGAAACCAGTATCCAGATCACACAACAAACGATCAAGAGAAAGAGCTATTAGTAATACCGCCCTCAGAAGCAAACGAATGAGATCAATACTACGTGTTCGTGTTGGACTAGCGGAACGCGAAGTCACCATTTCTGGCTCCTCCGAAAATTCTACTGATTTAAGGGATTCAAGGGATTCTAGAAGTTTGGAAGAATCTCAATCTTTGGACATTGCGGAAGATGTGGAAGATGCGGAAGTCCTCAGACAACTTTCGGATGGTACAGACGATGATTCTTTTATATAATAGATTATGTTTCAACAATCTATCGGTATTTACCTTTTTTTTTGTTTCCTTCGAAATACCTCCGAAAACATTATTAAACATTTATTATGTTCTCTTTGCAATGCTCAATTGTTCCAAAAGATTTTCGTTTTCTTGGCTCTTTGAATCCAAAGCACGGTTCAATTGAGTAATAATAGTTTCCGCATCGACCAAACCATCTAGTTTTGTATTCAATTCATTTCTTTCGGAACGCAGTTTTTCCACTTCATCCATTAAGTGAGTAAGTCTTATTGTAACATTAGAAAGCTCTTGTACAGTCGTTCGATGCGCAGACATGGTATTCTCAATAGTTTTGTTCATATGTTTCCTCTCTCTAGCAACATCTTTTTTCAATCGGTGGTATTTGTTCATATAAGCACATTGTTCTTCTCCCCATATACATTCGGAAAAAACAGGAGCCTTTTTTCTCTTTTTAATTCCTTCCTTGAAAGAGATTCCGGAAATTTCAGCATTTCTTTTGGCAGAAGATACCTGATATTCCTTTACCATTTCCCCAATGACTTGGGCAGGAACATGACACGCAAGAGATACCGCCACTTGATAGGTAAGTGGTTCTTTGTGTTGTATACCATGTTGCATACAGCGCCTATAAACATCAACCAAAGGCACATATAAATCATCTCCAAGGGTAGACCCTGCGGCTTGCTTTTCGGACCCAGTAAGTCTTTTTCCTTTGGAAGCTGCGCGAATCACACTCGCTGCTTGTATTGTTTCTTTGTTGGAACTATATCGACCTTTGTTTCCAATCAAAAACCGCTCCTTGCATGTAGTTATCCCATCAAGTACTTTAGGAAGACGGTTGGTCGTATAAAATGAAAATGTTCCCATGAAAGACTTTAATTCTTCTCCACTATCTTCGGAAGATTCACCTGTTGCGACCGAACCACCTTCTGAACCCTCATATGAATCTGATAAATGATCGGAAGATTCTGCGGTAGAAGCGGAAGAAGAATCTGGTCGCCGGTTCACTCCGGAAAGCAATGAATACAGATCTACACATCGCAGATACAGTTGTTTGTCATCCTTTTTCAATCCGTAAATAATCTTGTTCCGACTCACATGAACAATAAATTTGGCCGATCCGCCCGTTTCCGTAGACATGTCCTTAAGCTTGTTTAACTTTCGGATGTTTTCCGGTACAATAGGCGCTGATTTCAACGTAGTAACGCGTCCCATTTCAGAACCCAAAAAGGAAGAATGATTACTTTTCCCTCCTCCTCCTCCTCCTTCTTCTCCTTTTAAAGAGTATAATGTTCCTTCTTTCCCTTTTTCCACAGAATCTGGCTTTGCGGATTTATCATGATCTGATATTTCTAGGGAATTATCCCGATCTTCAGAAACATCAGGAACCTCAGAAACCTCAGAAACCTCAGAAACCTCAGAAGATTTCGGAGTTTGTTTTTCTTTACCTTTTGCAATCCCATAGACAAGTCCTTCAGCAAATGAAACCCCACCACCCTGATCCTCTTTATTTTCCGTAGAATAGGCAACGAGCGCTTTAGATTGAACCGAGTCGCTTTTCTTTTTGATGCGTCTAAGCTGCGAAATGTCTGCGGAATATCTCTTGTTTCTCGGTTGTTTTTCACGTTCTAGATGCGCTTGGTGTGCTTGCGCGAGAACAGAATAGCTACTCTTTTTCCTTTCTTTTCTAAGCACTGAATCTTCAATATCTAAGTATAATAGATCACTCAATCTTTGTTCTTTTTCCTCTTCTTTGTTTTTTAGGTCCTTTTTCTCGCCATATGTCTTGTATTTGCCCTTATTTTTTTTGTCATTTACGTAAGAATCTTTTCTAATGCCATTTCGGCTTTTAATATCATGCCCACTACGTGACCGTCTACGTTCACGTTCCGGATCACGATCATGGCGACGACGGCTGTGGTGGCGATTACGATGTAAACGTTTATGTTCATCATTTCCTACAGTATAAGAACTAGAATGACGGGAAGAACGACGCTTATGTGATTTAGAATATTCTCGTTTTCTTTCACTACGGTCGCGACGATGTCTATTATGACGGTCATGATTATGATCATCTTTTTTGCGGTGATGATTTACATTCCGTTCTTCTTCCTTTCTTCTTCTTTCTTCTCTTTCATTTCTTCTTTCTCTTTGGTAACGTCTCTTATCTTTTTCAGTTCCCTCTTCTTTCGCCTCCTGTGCTTTTTTTTCTCCTTTTCCCCCTTTTCCCCCTTTCCCCCCTTTTCCGAAAAGCTTAGACTTACCCATGAACTTATGGATTGCAAGTAAATAACGGTAAATAATGAGGGCGAAAAAAAGGAACCATTCATGCTAAAAAAAAATAATAAGTATCAGATTTACATAATTGGGGAATACATATGATGGTACAAAAGGCGGTTTATTTCTCCTTCTCGATTATATTTATTAAATAAGCCGCTTTTCTGCTCCAAAGTCCTCATTATGTATCTTTTCCGCAGGTCTTTCGAAGCGGAATAAATCGCTCGTTAGTCCTCTTCCACGTCTTGCCATATAAATAGCGATAAGAATATCCCACTTGTTTGTCATAAAAATTTGATCCAAATATTTTTCCAATTGAATCCACAGAATTCTTTTCAATATCAATACCATTCTCCAAGTTTCTTTGAAATCAAATCGATTGAAATGAGTATCATAATCACCGGGGTCGGCCACAGCCAGATCATTTTCATAATTTAAGGAAAAATACCCGAGCAACATTTTGAATCTTTCTTTTGCTATCTGTATTTTATCTACTATCATTCTCATTCTTGAAGCCATGATGACAGCTTTTTTAAATGATTCATCCCTATTGGCTTCATATTCTTCCAAAATTTCCTCAAACCTTGGAATTTCCTGAGGAAAACTATTAATTTGTTCGAATATTTGATCCTCCGTTAAGTTTAAAACAGGTTCGAAGACGAGTGGGTTTAGTAACATTGATTTAATCAACTGATCAGTTGATTTAAGTATATCTTCTCGTATAGATGTTAGATAGCTATTGGATAACGCATATTTTTTCTTTTCTTCAAAAGAATACTCAGGGTTAGGTTCCCCAAGTCGATTTGGATCAAATCTCCGTTCAATATCCACAGAAGTATTCCATGCCTCCTCTAAATCATCTTCTGTTATCTCCACAGGTAACCCATCCATTAACGTGACCGCAAAAGTGTCTTTTAAACCTCTTGGAAGATATTTTTTTGGATTACGTGCCATTTCACGGTCGAATTTATCAATTTTAGCATTGTACACATCCATCCAAGTCCTAACTTCACTAGATGCACCTGGGTATGGAGTGGAATGTCCGGGGTATCTGGTGGGAGTTGCTAGACGGTACATTATATGTTGATATTTCTTTCCTCCCTTGTACTAGACACAATTGCTTATGATTGTATACAATATGATACAAATGAATGTAGTAGGAAAAAACAAAAAAAAAGTAATAAAATAATAAAATTAATGATATTCTACTCTGTTTTATCCTATTTGCGGAAAGAAAAAAGAAAAGAATTGGAAGAAGTGTATCAAGAGTAACGATGAAAAAAATATTTAATTTGAGGATGTTCTCAAATTTCCCACTTTCCGCAATACCAAAAAAGGTAAGAATTAGAACACAGCAGGGTCTCCGGGATACTTCCAGAAGGGCACCTCGCCTTGGAGGGCAGCAAGAGCACCAGAATAGTCGCTACCAGCCAGATGGCCCTTACCGCGCTCCTTGACCGAAAACGAGGCCCCGTTCATGTCGTAGGCCATGTACCAACCGGCGTGGGAAGTTCGGGGCCAGATGTAGCCCTGCTTGCGCCAATGTCTCTGTCCGACACGATCGCGGTAGATGGCGGCATTCCATCCCCATAGAAGCTCGTACCAATCCACACCAGGGAACAAGGCTCCATCGGTAGGAAGGTTCTCTGGACGGACATCCTCAAACTCCCACCTTCCGGAAAGGGAAAGGATAGGATAGAAGCTCTGGCACGCAATAGGATATGCGTAACAGATAAACGAGGGCCTAAAGTTGCCCTTTCCATGGGTGGCGCCATTGAGGAGCTGCTTGCGGTTGGTCAAGAACTTGTCGCCCTTTCCGCCAATGTATCCCACAATACGAGCATCCTCCATCATCAACAACCAATCCTTTTGCACCACGAGAGCACCATAGTGAATGGTCAAGTGCCCATGGTACGTCTTTGTCGAGACGGTTTCGGCGTTCTTAAAGTCTCCGTTGTTGACCACGGTAAGACCCAGACCAGCCTTGCAAAGAATGGCCGATTCCGCATAAAGCTCAATGATACGCTGAAGAAGGAAATTGATGGGCAAGTGAAGGCCATTGGTAACCATGGTCTCCCAATGCTCTTGCTCATCTTGCCTGCCCATCATGGCCGCAATGGTAAATGCGGTACACACGTCGTTTGGCATAGTAGTGAGATCGGTCATCTTGGACACAAAATTGCTTCCGTTGAAGCGGTAGATCATCTTGTAACCCTCACGCATACTGGTCACGTTGGAAGGGGTACCGGCCAAGCCCTTAGTTGCCTTAGTGACCGTACGCTGATAGGTACGGTCGGTTCCAGCACCAAACATATGCCTTCCACCTTGACCAGATGCTGCGGTCGAAGAATGGGCGGTGTGTGTGGCAAAAGGTGCGCGCCTTCCTCGGTCTCCACGTGTGTATGCTCCGCCGGTTCCAGCATAATAAGTGGCCGATCGGGGATCGAGAGGAGCACCAGCCATGGCATAGGCATCGAAATCCGAAGATCCAGAAGTACCACGACTCCTTCGGCTACGGCGCCTCCTTCTGCGGGTACGACGAGAAGATAAAAGACCTCCGGAACCGGAACCAGTATCTCGACCCAAGATTTGCTCACCGACCTCTTCTTCTGGTTCATCATCCGTACCTGCGCTGGCAAGAGCGGTGATTCCGCCACGGCGACGACGGCTGCTTCGGCGCACACTCGTTTTCGGAGCACCACGACCTTCTTCTTCCATTTCTTCTCCGGCATATGGATCCTCTTCTTCGCCACTTCCGTATTCGTAGCTACGGATGTTACCAGATCCAGATCCCTCTCCATCTTCGGAATAGTAAACATCTTCGTCCATTTCTTCATCTCCGTATTCGTGGCTACGTCTAGATTCCGAAACGGCTTCACTACGTGCTTGTCTAATACGCTGCTTCATGTCATTGTACTTATCCACTCTGTCCATGTTTTGCAAATTGCGGATGATTTCTCGCTTGTTGGGCAAATTGCCCCTTTTGTTCAAGCCCATGCCTCGTCCATGCATCTGATTCCAAGTGAAGTGGCCAAAATGCTTGGAAGTACCTGTCTTCCAATCACCCGCTGCCTTGCGGTTACCCTTGATGTCGGTCACACCAAGATTCTTGAGCAAAGTTACGGCAGTGTTGTGGGGAACTGGGGCTGCATCGGTTCCAACCGCTGCACTAATTGTTGGAATGGGTTCGTAGTAATGCTTGGCAGGATCTCCCGGGAGGCAAATGGGTCCGGCTTCCGCATACGTGCGAGATTGCTCCATACCACGGGTAAATACCAAACCAGTAGGGAAATAAGCAAATGGCGCGACCGGGTCGGTGTTTTTCCACCGTACAACAAGCCCAGCATCAACAAGGGCCGTAACTTGATCGGCTGCATTACCACCCGTAGGGTCAAGCACAGTTCCGTTAGGTAATGCGGTGATGCCTTGAGCAATATACTCTCGAAGTATCGCCTCATTGTCGGCGGGATCATCTACATCCTTTAGGAAAAACTGGGTTCCACGAGGCATTCGCTTCGCCGCGCCAAGACCACTGTTTGTGTACATATTGTTTGCGAGTCCGTACGGGTCCATAGCGCCAAGAGCTGTAGGAGCAGGCCCTACTTCTTGCACATATTCAAAGTCTGAAGGAAGACGGCTAGGATCTCCATCTACCGCTTGGTTATAAGTGGCATATTCGGCTTCTTCCAATGCGTCGAAATGATTAGGTCCAAGTCCCGATGTCGCAGCAGCGGTATCATCCCCGAGAGAAAGGGTAACCGCGTCATAAGTATTAGGAGCTGTACGTGTGCCTACACGAGGATAAAGAATCTGTATTTCGGCTCCTGTTTGTGCATTACGGAGGTTGTACCCGCCCAAAAATAGAGGAGCCCTAAATTGAGAGACACAAGAAGTGTAAAAGGCATCCAAAGCACCGGTATCGGGATCGGTCACGAATGGGCTTCGATTCAATGGGTTGGTAGCTTCTCCATCGGGAATCAGTTGAGCACACTCCACCATGTTGAGAAGAGCGTTTTTGTGATCGCGGATGGCTTCATAATATTTGCCCCATCCATTATCGGTGGGCATGGAAGCGATGGATAGAATACCCACAGCACAATCACAACCGGGAGGAGCGGTCAATCCATCGGTTCTCCATTCCGTTTGGAAAGCGGGAATCACATACCCTCCACCGGGTTGCGTAGACAAAACTGGGAACGCATCGGTACGACGCCTTCCCCAACGTTCGGAAAATTCTTTGAAATCGGATTGTTGACTCAACAGAGATCCCGCAAAAACATTGTAAGCGGTAGTCGAGGGAACTCGCGGAGTTCCAGTTCCAAGCGCGTCTGCCGCGAGGTCATTACCACCAACTGTAGCATTTCGAATGGATTCAAGAATATTGTCTTCAAGGAAAGCAGCCCAATATTCGCGAGAATCACGGGCCATTTGAAGCTCCATGCGGATGGCAAAGGCATTGCTGTAGTGACTTCCAATACGGTCCAAGTTGAACTTGGAAGCGAGGATCGAGCAAAGAATCTGACCCTGATTACGGTGATCCTTGGCCTCGGTCACGTTCAAATCAGCTTCTCCGCTATACTTGGTACGGTGGAAAGTGCTATACTTGTTCTCGTAGTAAAGGAAATGCGGAGCCTCTCGGTGCTTCATGACGTTGGGTGAATCGTCCTTTCCCAATCCCCCGTTGGGGTAAAACTTAGTGAGAAGACCATCACTACCTTTGAGTCTAGCATACTTGTTCTTGAGTTCGCGGTAGGCCTGTTTGGTATGTTTGGAAGGTACAACATGCGAATTCTTGATCATATCTTCCACACTTATCTCTTGGTAACGATCGTGGGTGGCAGAATAAGTCCAGATGTTTCGGGACCTTTTGATGTCCACAGCTCCACCCATCATGCTGGTGAGTTTGCGGAAAAGGTCAACGTCGCGAGCGGTAAATTCGGCAATGTAATACTCGCAAACACTAAGAGCACGTTCCAACATCCGCAGAGGCTTGGAACCGGTCTCCACATGGATATCATCATACTCCCAGAATCGGTTTGTACCAATAGTCCCCTTGGGCGTGGGTCCATTCTGGATGAATACTTGGCCTCCAGCATCACCATACATATAGTAAGGCTGAGGAGCAGGGGTCATGTTGATCTTGTGCATGTAAATACCCCATTCCATGGGCACAATCATCTCATACGGTCCACCACCAGTGGCGTCGTTGAGAACGCGGGACAGACGCTCAAGGATAACTCCAAGAGCATTGTACTCTTCGTTGTTGGGCACCTTGTTCATCGCTCCAGTCATACTGACGCGAATGGCAATGTGCTTAAGTGGGTCCTCTACATAGGCTTGATTAAAGTAATAACGTTTTTTGTCCATGATGACGGCTTGCATCTCACGCATCACGTCATAACGGATACCCTCGACAAAATCGCCAGCCATGCCAGTGAGCTTCAAGAAAAAGTTCTCTTGACCCTCGGGAGTGTGGAAGAAGTCAGACTCCATCCGCAACTGCTCACCATATCGCTTGATCTTTCCATAGAATTTCTCCGTCTCCTCACTAATGTAAGGCGAAGGAGCATGGTATGGTGTCGGTGTAGGAAGTCGCTTATTGTACTTCCATGTAGTTCCGGTAATTACGAGCTTATTGGTGTTCTGCAAAGGCATAATAATGGTATACCAAGGAGTCTCTGCATCCATACGGATCAGATTCTTCAAGGTCATTCCCACATCAAGCGTGTACTTGGGATCGCCATATTGGTCACCCAAGGTTTGATCAATAATCGCTCTGTTCTGGTAAGCACTGAGCTTAGGCTCATGCTCGGTCCTACCATAGAAACGATTGATTTGCTCCTTTGCACTCACTTGACTTGTCATGCCCTTGTCTGCAGGTAGCGTATTTGCATACGAAGTCGGGCCCATGCCCGCGGTGGTAGTAAACATTCCTGACATTTTTTTTGCGGTTTTTTTTCTTTTCCTCGGTTCTTTTTATCTTTGAGGAAAAATCAGGCTCTTATGTGTTCACAAATGTGTTATCAGAAGATCAGGTAAATTGTGAATGGTTAAAAACCCAAGGTCGTGTATTAATCAATAATAAAAAAATATTTACCTATTATAACTAATCCATTTGTTTTTTTTACTTGGAAAGGTGTGTATTGCATCATATTTATTTTTTTCTATATTGTATATAAAAACAAAAGTTTATACTTTTCAAAAGCTACAAAGCATCAGATGTGCTAAACACAAACACCGCTCCCCATCCTGAGGATTTGCGTTCTTTGTTTGCCGCAGAAAGAATTTCAAATCGTTTGTTTTCCCACTTGCTCTTAACGGCAAGAATCTCTTCCGTTGCATATCCATATGTTTCCAGTTCCATTTTAGTACACATCCCGAGAGCGGAATAGACATAGAAAAACGCTTGCTTTGTTTCATCGCTTACTTCACAATATTCCTCTTCTTCAAGAACGTTTTCAATCGTAACCATCTCCAGCGAGTTCAAGTAACCATACTCCTTTTCAGTAATTCCTTCAAGTGCGTAATACGAATGCCCATATTCATCGTGAACAATCAGCAGACAATCGGTGGTGTGAAACAGGGGCGGCATGGCGCAGGAGGGTAATGACAGCGAAGCAAAAAAGAAAAAAAATCTAACCGATAAAAATTCAATTTATTTTATTACTTTTCTTTATATTACGAGTGGGTTGAGTAACACGAATTATCCCTTTTTGAGTAAAAAAAGTTGAAATATACCCCTAAAAAATTGAATTTTTTGATTTTATGACTGTGGAATGAACATTTGTAACAATTTTTTTCACCAAGGATGGTTAGAAAGAAAAAAAA
>Ga0180436_10000161_pt1 | contig 71034 bp, 59 predicted proteins | sample SS_ome_2_FD_132434 | JGI IMG/M metagenome (GOLD analysis project Ga0180436, IMG submission 132434) | Hypersaline lake sediment archaeal communities from the Salton Sea, California, USA - SS_3_S_2 metaG | ecosystem: Environmental > Aquatic > Non-marine Saline and Alkaline > Hypersaline >...
GTAGGTGTAAGAACCGGCTGACTCACTGACCGTAATGCAGGAGTCGCTGGCCCCGGTATCCCAGGCATAGGTGTAAGGAGCTGTGCCGCCGCTCGGTATCACGCAGAACTCCTGATCCGAGTAGTCGCAGATCTCGGCAGAAGGAGGATCAACCGAACAGGTGGGGCTCTCATTCACCGTCAGGGTGGCCTGACAGCTGGTCGTGCAGCCCGCGGCGTCGGTGACGAAAACCCGGTAGGTATAAAAACCCGCACCCGGGCTTACGGTGATGCAGGAATCGGTCGGACCGTTGCTCCACTGGTAGGTAAAGGGAGGTATGCCGTCGATCGGTATGACGCAGAAAGTCTGAGAGGAGTAATCGCAGATCTCTGCATCCGGCGGCGTGACCTCACATACCATCTCGCACAGCCGATTGCCGAAATTCATGCTGTCCTGGTCCGTGATGTCGAGCGTAAGCAATACTTCCCATCCTACCCCGGCCGCGTCCGGCGGAGGCGGTCCAACTGCAACACCCGTACCCTGTCCGAAGACCGTTCCCACGGTGGGATAAGTCTCCCAGTATCCGGTTTCAGGCGGATCGTCTCGTTGTTCATCCTCTTTTATCGTCCATGTGCCCGCAGTGAGATTGGCAAACGAGTAGCTTCCTGATCCGTCTGTGAGAGCACTGGTGGTGAAGTTTATTCCTTCAACCATCCCGGATACGTGTATCTGCCAACCAGAAAGGGTCGGCTCGAGCTCGTCCTTTATGCCGTCGCCGTTCGCGTCAAGCCACTTCAGACCCGACACGGCTCCGGGCAGTCTCTCCGGAATCGGAATGGGCACGTCCTTGCTGCCGCTGATATTCTCCAGATGCAAATGCCCGGAAGCCCCCGGAACATATCCGGCCCCAAAGACCGAAAGGGTGTCCCAGGCATCTGTTCCATAGAGATAGCCGCCCCAGACGTCTGTGGGGGAGGCATCATAGTTTGCCTGCAGTCGATTCTCCCAGATGAAGGTCCTGGACTCATGAAGCTGGCAGTAAATGATTACCGTGGTGGCGTTGGGGTCGATGCCGGCGTCGAGGAGATCTTGCTTGTAGATCTTGAAAATGTGCTTATCCTCGCCTGGCGGGACATCCAAACCTCCGGTGAGCGTGCGGTTGACCCGCTCGTTAGGCAGATTCAAGAACGTGAACCCCGGCCACTCATGTATATCCGGATAGTTCTGCGCCACCTCGACGGACTCCCGCGGAGTGACCGTAAACGGGCTGCCGTCCGGCCAGGGCCAGCCTTGAGCGTCGGTAAGCTCGGTGGTACCCGCCTGAATGCCTCTCACCAAGTCTACGAAACGATAGAAATCGCCGGCCTGTGGGCGGGTGAAGTCAAACGAAACCACCAGCGAATCAAGTCCTTCAAGACCCGGGGGGATGCTGGTGAGAATGATTTGGTAAGGCACCCATTCCCCCTCAGCCCAAGTGTTACCCAGCTCTCCGGTGCTCCAGTTGTAGCTGATTTCTCCTCCGGGCTGACCGCCGTCGTTGCACCGGAAACCTGTCATACGAACCTGCAAGGCCGCCTGCGCGGTGAGCGGCTGGAACTCATCGGCCGCAAAACCAAGTGTGGATAACATCAAAAGCAGGAACATTGCCGATCGTAGAATAGATTTACATTTGCATTGAAACATCTGCAATTCCCTCCTACATAAAAGGTCTTTGAAAACCGAAATGAGAGTCAGGAGAAGCTCCATCCATGAGTCCACCCCTACCTCGTGAACTACCCCCTCACACCAACAACTTCCATTCTGCCTCCTTATGTTTAACTCAGATTAGAATCTCTGCCACACTGTGATCCCGAGAATCAGGAAAACCCTTCACTTTCCATCCCGCCGGACGGCGAGGCCAGAAGACGGCACCGTCCAGCGCAATGCATCGGCAGACTGGGCAGCGCTTCCCCGTGGAACGTCAATCATTGATGTGTATTCAATAGCAAATATAACTGATCATCTCTCTCCTGTCAAGGCCAAAACAAGGAATTTTCTGCTTCTGTTAGCCACAATCCGAGCTAGCACCTCTCATTCACGCAGAAAACACCCTGGTCCTTTCTGCTCCCTTGGCTTCCATGCGGAGAGTAGATGGAGGAGGAGATTGCGACTTAATCTCCTTCGAGGCTTATATAACCAATCAGACCCTTTTTGTCAAGTGCAATCTTTGCTCACTCAGGCCCGATCGAATTCATCCAAATGCTGGTCTAATCTTTCTTATCCGAGAGCGCAAGTGTCTCTGCTAAGCCAGACTCGTTGACGTGAGCTTGCTCACTCGGCCCTCATCCGGTCAGCCGCCGAAGGGTTCTGGTCCCCCGGCGGCTGAACCGTCCCTCAGGTAATCTCCCTGTAGCTAATTAGCTCCCAGCAATTATCAGTTTGCGTGTGCATCAAGACTCAACAATTCCTTTACCTTCTTTTTGAGTTCTTTCATATCGGACGATTTCATCACATACGCGTCCGCCAGCCAGGTGTCGAAGTCACCTTTATAGAAGGAGTAATCCGAGTAGAGGATAACAGGGATGCTGACCTTCCTGGCGCGGAGTTCTTTCAACACCTCGATTCCGTCGGGCGGGGCCATCTTGATGTCCAAGACGATCAGATCGAGCAGCGGGTTCATGGCCACAAACTGCAGGGCCTCCGCGCCGGATGCGACCGAGTGCGTAGAATAGCCCGAAGCCTGCAGGCCCCTTTCGCACATCAGACGGACATTCTCGTCATCATCAGCTATCAGTATGGTGATCCTCTTATTCATCCCATATGTCTTCAATCTTTCCATCTAATAACACCGGAGCACATTCATCTGTCAATACAGGCATAACATCTATCTATTACGTAGCCTGATTGCCCATATAGACTGAACGCTCATTTTCGTTTCACCTACCGTTTGTCCGCTATCTGCCCGACCAATCCCAGGAACCATCTCGACGCGCGTTTTCACCTCATCCGGTGGTGGGCGGAAACGGGGCATCAGATGGTCCCTGCTGGCCCCGTTCCCTGTAAGGAGGTGGTTCAAGGGCTGGAAGAAACCAACAACTGCATGGATGAGGCAATACACAACTGCGAGAAGGTTGAGATCGTGCACATCACAGCGCGCGAAAAGGAAACCTTTTGCGCTGGAAGAGACCATGGGCACACCAATCGCTCTTCGGTCAAGCCAAGATTCCTGGTACTGTCGAGTAAGAGCATAGTGTCTACTCACGCTGAGCCGATTGGACAGTCGCGGCGATAACATGCGTAATATAGCTCCCCTGCTCTGTCCGTCAAGGCTCATAAATGTCCTAATTATTACGTATTAAAGGTACGCATACCCGTTGTAGTCAACTAGATGACGACTATTAATCCGTCACAAGATGATCGCAAAGCAGATTGCAGGATATGGTTGGCGTGCACTCTCGGTCGCCGGCTCGTCGGCAGGTCTGGTTTCGTTCGTCCCGGTTCGGGCGTCGGTCCCTCCTATCAGGCCCAGATACCGCACGGGGTGCTTTTTGGTTGCGATCACGGAGATCTGACTTATCTTGGTGTTGTAAAGAGGATTCTTGTAGTCCCGTTCTGAAAGGGGTCGGTCATAACTCTGTCTGACTCTGATGCAGTTAAACCGGTAAGTGGAGCTTGGCGCCGTGAAACAAGAGAAGAAAGGTGAAGACGGAACTCCCGTTCCTGCCGGCCGGGAGCAGGGAGATGACAGACTCCTCGAAACTCTTCTTGATCATACTCACATGCTGGTGGCCTATCTGGACCCCAGGTTCAACTTCGTAAGGGTCAATCGAGCCTATGCAGCGGCGGATGAGCGTAATCCATCCTTTTTCCCCGGCAAGAACCACTTCGATCTGTATCCCAATGCGGAGAATGAGGAGATCTTCAAGGGGGTGGTGAAGACAGGCAAATCCTACTTCGCACAGGCCAAACCTTTCCAGTACGCGGAACATCCGGAGCGGGGCGTAAGCTATTGGGACTGGAGCCTGATACCCACAAAGAGCCCCGCCGGTGCCGTGACGGGACTGGTGTTCACACTGGTGAACGTCACCGAGCGTGAGAAGGCGGAGAGGGCGCAGAAGGAGAGCGAGGAAAGGCTTCGCCGTTTCATGGAGTCGGCCACCGATTCTTTCACTCTTTGGGACAAAGACCTCAACTTAATCGAGACTAATCAGTCCGGGTTACAGCTTTATGTTCCCGGCGTCGGGAAGGAAGGTCTAATAGGAAAGAATATATTGGACCTTGTGCCCGGGCTCAGACAAAGCGGCCGTTACGAAAGATACCGGCAGGTTATCAAAACAGGAAGGCCGTTTCAAGTTGACGACCTGATTGTCGATCCCAAGTTCGGGGAGCGACGTGTGAGGGTGAAGTCTTTCAAAGTGGGGGACGGCCTGGGAATGGTTGTCACTGACATTACCGAACGCAAGCGGGTCGAGGAGGAGCTGAAGAAGGCATACGATGAGTTAGAGATCCGGATTCAGAAGAGAACGCGAGAGTTGAGTGCAGCCAACATCGAATTGAAGGCGGAGATCGCTGAGCGGAGACAGGCAGAGAAGAGATTAAGAGAATCTGAGCAGAAGTATAAGACCCTGGTGGAAACCTCCAGAGATATGATCTTCACGGCGGATCTGACCGGGAACTTCCTCTTCACCAATCAGGCCTTTGGAGAGATCTTGGGATACTCGGCTGAGGAGGTCCAGAGGCTGAACGGCTTCGACCTGGTACATCCTGACGATCTGAAAGCCGTGAAGCAGCAGTTTGCCCGCCTGGTCGAAGGTGACAGTCTCGACAACATAGAATACAGGTACAGGAAAAGAGATGGCTCCTATATCAATGTCCTCAACAGTGCCGCGCCGGTATTTGATCCGGACGGAAACGTGGTGGCCGGATTCGGCGTTGCCAGAGACATCACCAGGCGCAAGCAGGCCGAGAAGGCGCTCCAGGAATCTGAGCTTTGGATGCGCAACATGTTCAATTCATTGGAGGAGGCGGTGTTTGTCCTCACCCCGGAAAGAGCCTTGGTCGACGTAAACCAGGCCGCCCAGAAGATGTTCGGGTACAGCAAGGAGGAGCTGGTGGACCTCTCCACAGAGATTCTGCACGTCGACCATGAACACTACCTGGAATTCGGAAGACGAATCGAGGGGGCTTTCGAGGAAGGAAAGGCGGCAAGATTTGAATTCGAGGCGAAGCGGAAAAACGGAGAGATATTCCCGACCGAGCATACCGTTGCCCTATTGAAGAACGATGCCGGCCAATCTCTGGGCATGGTCAGCGTGGTCAGGGATGTCACCGAGCGGAGGCGCACGGAAGAAGAGTTGAGCCGATACCGCGAACACCTCGAGGAGCTGGTGGGGGAGCGCACCGCCGAACTGAAAAGGACCAACGAACGGCTTGGGCGAGAGGTTGTCGAGCGCAAGCAGGCCGAGGAGGGGTTGGAATGGGAGCTGGCGGTAAACAGGGAATTAACCAAGTCGTCCGGCGCCCTGATCGCCTCCTCACCCTCGATAGAGGATACTGCGGATATCGTTCTGGAGTCCGCCAAGAGCCTCACCCGAAGCGAGCAAGGATACGTCTCTTCAATCGATCCGAAAACCGGCGACAACATAGGTCACACCTTGACCGGGATGATAGGTGACGGGTGCGTGGCCCAAGACAAGGACAAACGGATCATCTTCTCCAGATCAGCGGATGGCCGATATCCGGGACTGGGAGGGCATGCGCTGAATTCCCGGGAGGCTTTCTTCACCAATTGCCCGGAGCGTCACCAGGCGGCCGGTGGTGTGCCCCGGGGACATTTCGTCATGAGGAATTTTCTCTCCGCGCCTGCCATCATTAGAGGAGAGCTGGTGGGCCAGATAGCGCTGGCCAACTCGACCAGAGATTACACGACCCGTGATCTTGAAGCCATCAGACGGCTGGCTGAGTTCTATGCCATGGCCATCGAACGCGGGCGCGCGGAGGAAAAGATCAAGCAGCAAAACCAATTTCTCAACACCGTGATAGAGTCTCTGACCCATCCCTTCTGTGTGCTGGACGTCGACAACTACAGAATAAAAGCAGCCAACTCCGCAGCCCTCCAGAATGGAGGGCTGGATAACTCAACCTGCTACAGCATAAACCACCGCAGGAGCAAGCCCTGTGATGGTGCGGACCACCCCTGCCCCCTTGCGGAGGTGAAGAGGACCAAGAAATCTGTGGTCGTGGAACATGTTCACTACGACGAAAAGGGGAACGCCAGAATCGTGGAGGTTCATGGCTATCCCATCTTTGATCCGCAGGGAAACGTCGTTCAGATGATAGAATATAGTCTGGATGTCACCGAGCGCAAGCGAGCGGAGGAGGCCATGCGCGAGAGCGAGGAGAAGTTCCGGGGCCTGGCGGAGCAGTCGCCGAACATGATCTTCATCAACCGGAAGGGCAGGGTGGTTTATGCCAATCGGAGATGCGAGGAGATCATGGGATACAGAAGGGAGGAGTTCTACTCGCCTGACTTTGACTTCCTTGAAATGGTGGCACCGGAATGCAGAGATCTGGTCAAAGAGAACCTCAGTAAACATGGACGCGGCGAAGAGGTGCGCCCCTACGAGTACACCCTCCGCACCAAAGACGGCAAACATATAGAGGCGATATTGAACTCCAGACTGATCACTTACGCGGGGGAGTTGTCCATTCTCGGAATAGTGACCGACATCACCGAGCGCAAACGTGTGGAGCGGGAGTTGCGGAAGCGGACCTATGATCTGGGCGAGCGGGTCAAAGAACTGAATTGCCTTTATCTGATCAGCAATCTCGTGGAGAAGCCCGGGATATCCTTAGAGGGTATACTCCAGGGAACAGCCAACCTCATTCCTGCCGCCTGGGAGTACCCGGAGATTACCTGTGCCCGGGTCGTCCTCGAAGACAAGGTCTTTCTGACCGGCAACTTCAGGGAGACCGTCTGGAACCAGTCGACCGAGATCTTGGTCCATGGCAATCCGGTGGGGTCGGTGGAGGTAGGCTACCTGGAGGAGAGGCCGCAAAAGGATGAGGGGCCATTCCTGGCCGAGGAGAGAAGCCTGCTCAGGGCCATCGCCGAGAGATTGGGAAGGGTGGTCGAGCGCACGCGGGCAAGGGAGGAAATTCAAAAGCTGAATGCCAGCTTGAAGGCCCAGGCCAATGAACTGGCGGCCGCCAACAAGGAGCTGGAGGCCTTCAGCTACTCGGTCTCGCACGACCTTCGTGCACCCCTCCGGACCGTAGATGGCTTCAGCCAAGCCCTCCTGGAAGACCATGCCGATAAGCTGGACCAGAGCGGAAAGGATTATCTGCAGCGGGTACGCTCCGCCACCCGGCGTATGGGGCAATTGATAGATGACCTGCTCAATCTGTCCCTCACCATGCGGAGAGAGATGCGCCGGGAGGAAACCAACCTAAGCGAGCTGGCCCGCACCATAGCAGGAGAGTTGGCCAAAACCGAGCCGGATCGTCAGGCTGAGTTCATCATCCAGGACGGGGTAAGGGCACACGGCGACACCAGCTTGCTCAGGGAGCTTCTGGAAAACCTTCTGGGTAACGCCTGGAAGTTCACCGGAAAGACCGCAGACCCCAGAATCGAGTTCGGTGCGCAAGTTCAGAGAGATCAGAAGGTCTACTTCGTGCGTGACAACGGAGCCGGCTTCGATATGAACTACGCAGACAAGCTGTTCGTCCCCTTTCAACGTCTTCACTCAGACTCCGAATTCTCGGGGAACGGCATCGGTCTGGCTCTGGTAAGCCGCATCGTAAGTCGCCATGGCGGCCGTATCTGGGCGGAGGGCCAAATGGAAAAAGGAGCCACCTTCTATTTCACCCTGCAGTGAGGTCTTGGCCCATGAAGGAATTCACGCTTACAAACGCATGCAGCCGGGAGCGCATGATGCCGGCGTTGAACCGATGCTGCTGACCGCACAGGAGGGATCGGATGACCACACCACTTCGAGTCCTTGTCGTCGAAGATTCTCAGGACGACGCTGCCCTGATGGAGCGAGAGCTGCGCCGCGGCGGCTACGAACCCACCGCCAAACGGGTCGAAACCGCAAAGGCCATGTCCGCCGAGTTGAAGCGGCAGGAATGGGACGTCGTCATCTCCGATTACGTCCTGCCCAGGTTTGGCGGACTCGATGCCCTGAAGGTGCTGAAGGACTCCGGACTTGATCTGCCCTTCATCATCATCTCCGGCAAGATTGGCGAGGATACCGCCGTGGAAGCGATGAGGGCGGGGGCGCACGATTATATCATGAAGGACAGGTTGACCAGGCTCGTTCCGGCCATTCAGCGGGAGCTGCAGGAGGCCGGGGTCCGGAGGGCGCGCAAGCTGGCCGAGGAGGCACTGCAAAGGCAGGCTCAGATAATAGACCAGATCCATGATTCGGTGGTCTCCACCGACCTGGATGGAAAGGTGACCAGTTGGAACAAAGGAGCGGAGAGGCTTTTTGGATACCCGGCCAGGGAGGCGCTGGGCAGACACATCTCCTTCGTCTATCCCCAGGATCAGCACGATTTTTTGGAACAGAAGGTGATCAAGCCTCTCAAGGAGAAGGGGAATCATGAGATCGAAGTGCGAATGCGAAGAAAATCGGGGGAGGACTTTTTCGCCCACCTTGCGCTCTCGCTTCTTATGTCCACCGACGGCTCAGCCATGGGCATGATCGGTTATTCCATGGACATCACCCAACGAAAACGCGCCGAGGAGATGTTAAGGCGAACAACCGAGCAACTGGAGATCGAGCGGGAGGCGCTGGAAAGGAAGAACATCGCGCTGCGCGAGATTTTAGATCAGATCGACGCGGAGAAAAACGCGGTAAAACGGCAGATCGCCGCCAACGTGGAACAGGCCATAATTCCCACCATGCTAAGACTGAAGGAATCTTCCCACCCCTCCCAGAGCAGGATCTTCGATATGCTGGAGAAGGACCTTAAGGATATCACCTCTCCTTTTCTGGATACCCTGAAGAGCAGTTACGCCAAGCTGTCCCCGAGAGAGCTGGAGGTCTGTCGCCTGGTGAAGAGCGGAATGACCTCCAAGGAGATAGCCGAGGCGTTGAGCCTCTCGGTGATGACGGTTCACAAGTATCGTGAGCTGATCAGAAAGAAGCTGGGCTTAGTCAACAACGAGGTCAACCTTCAGACTTACCTGCAATCCATGTGATGAGCGGATCCTCACGCGCCCCTGTCAGACAGGAATGTCAGACCCACCGGCAGACTATCCGGGAACGAGCCGTCAACGATCTGACTGCCGAAAACTGTTGACTATCTTTATCATGGTCTGAAATGCGATATTCGGCTTTGCCTGCTGGTTTGTGGAGCCGGTGATGTAAAGATCCTTGTCTGACACATAGAATGCCACTGATCCGACTGAACCACAATGACCAATCATATCGGGTACCGGGCTGAACGGCGAAAGAATGCGGGGCATACGGAATTTCTGTATGCCAATACCGTATTGGAAGGGGAAAAAGATCCTGTTCCACTTCTCCAGTTCGTTCAGTCTTTCTTTCGGGAAAAAGTGACCGCTGAAGAATGCCTTTAAGAACGTCATTTGATCCCTGGCGGCAGAGATTATATCGTCCCCTGTAGAGTTGAGGAAATGCGGGATATGTATTTCTTCCGACTTGTAACGGATGGGAACAAAGGTCTCGCTGTTTGCATCTTCACACACATAAGTTCTCCTCAGGCCCAATTCTCGAAACAGGTTCTTCAACACGACATTCACAGGTTCTCCTGTGATGTTCTCTATGATGAGGCCCAGAATCTGATGATTTGTATCGGAATACTTGGCCCTTCCCTTCTTCCCCGGGGGGAAGTGGGGCCTCATCCTTTTCACCTCGCGGATCACTTTGTCAATCGGCCAGGATTGATCAAAGCCTGCCTCCAGCTCAGCCATTGCCTTTTTCCCATTGGCTTGTCTATCAGTCAGGTAGCAGGGCAGCCCGGAGGTAAGAGATATCAGATGGGCAACGGTAAGCTCACTCGAATAATCCGTCCCTTTATGTGTGTGTGTGCCGTGGACTACTTCTTCCGGGAGATATTCCGAAATCTTGTCCTGCAAATCCAATCTGTCTTCTGCGCACAGCCTCAGAATAATCGCAGAGACAAAAAGCTTGTTTATGCTGGCGATATAATACCGGCTATCCTCCTCCATCTCCCCCGATGCACTGATCAGATCAATGCTGTTGTCACCAGACGACACATGGAAAACAGCTCCGTAAATATATCTCTTCCTGACAGCGTCGCTCACCAGTTGATCTAATATTGACTGATTCAGACTATCCTTCATTTCCATCCTAGCGGGCGGCCGTGTTTCCCTGAGACGGTCAAGTATAATTCAACTGGTTCGGGGTGTTTGCCGGAGTCAGATCCGCCTCGGGCGGAAGGGCACCCGAACCAACGGCTGCCGATTTCATCTTCCCCATCTCAGAGGAAGATTGAATGCTGGGTTCTGCCCTCAGCTCTTTTTGCCTGAGATTATGGGGGCTATCACAAGGCCCAGGCCTATTCCTATCAATATGCACGCTACAAACAACAGGGCCGATGTCTTAAGAAAGATGAATCCGACACCAATGCCCATAAGTGTGGTTCCCCCAATAGCCCAGGAACCCCTGTCGCATTTTTCATTGGTCTCATTCATTCTCTTTCCCTCCCTTTCTTCCTGTTATTCGAATTGTCCCGTACTGATGCCCTGTCAGGCTCTGTTGTCATGCTCCAGAGTTATGACCACATTCCCCTTCTTGTGCCCCTCTTCCACATAGCGGTGAGCCTGGGCAATTTGTTCCAGCGGATAACGCTTGTTTATGACCGGCTTTATCTTGCCCGCCTCCATAAGCGTTCTCAGGAAGACCAGATCCTTGGCCCTTTCGCTGGATGGCCGCAAACCTGTGAAGGCGATGATGGCCTTTTTGCGGCCGATCATTGAAGTCCATAGCATCTGGGGAATGATAGCCGGCGTAAGGGCGGCCTCAAGATAGATTCCCCCTGACTGCAGAGAGCTTCTGCAGCGCAAGAACGAACTCTTGCCCACCGTGTCAAAGATGATATCATAGGTCTGGCCGGTTTTGGTGAAATCCTCTTTGGTGTAATCGATCACCTGATGGGCACCCAGAGACCTCACCAATTCGGCATTCGCTCCGCTGCATACCCCGGTGACCTCCGCTCCGAAGTAGCCGGCAAGCTGTACCGCTGCCGTGCCTACACTTCCAGAAGCGCCGTTGATGAGAACCTTCTGTCCGCTCCGGATATTCCCCTTATCTCTGAGGAAAGGCAATGCCGTTAATGCCCCGTCGCAGGCGGCGGCCTGTTCATAGGTCAGATTGGCCGGTTTCACGGCCAGCGTCCCTTCTTCGGGCATGCATACGTACTGGGCGTAAGCACCATGACCGGGATCGGCAGTGCCGAAAACCTGATCACCTTTCTTGAACAGCTTCACATCCTTGCCCACCGATTCGATTTCCCCGGCCAGTTCAGTTCCCTGTATGGGGTTCTTGGGCCTTATGAGACCGGTGAAGAATCTGCCAATAAATGGTCTGCCCTTTCGGAAGGTGCAGTCCACCGCCGTTACTGACGAGGCGTGCACTCTTATCAGTACTTCATTGTTCTTGGGAGCAGGTTTCTCTACCTCTTGGAGCTGAAGAACATCCGGCGGTCCGTATCTTGTGCATACAATCGCTTTCATCTTGTTTGAATTCATTCTTATTCAAGAAGCTACCTTTGTGTGGTTATCCCCCTGCTGGACGTTTAAACCTCTAGACAAAAGCCATACACCGATTATCATTTCAAAAAGACCGCTCGGTGCCCAAAAAACGATTTGATTTATCGGCATCGCTGCGCATTTGGGTACAAGAATATACATTAGAGCGTGAATGAGAATAAGCGCAAATGAGAGGATTCCAAAGCCGGCCAATATCCTTGGTATATACTTCGATTTGAAAAACAAATAAGAAAATACTATCATGTCCAGCCCAAGAAATACCATGGGAATAGAATATATGGCGAAATGCGCGTTGAGAATTAATCCGACGGGGACCTGCAGCCGTTCTGGTGTAAATCCTGTTAAATATGCGTCTCCATCTGAAACGCCAAAGCAATAAAAGAGACAAGCACAATAACGGCCGCTATGATCGCCTCTGCCAACTTCAAGAACAGCGCAAGCAAAGCAAGATTCTTGTATACCGGCTTGAGTATTATATAAAGAGCCAGGGCCAATACTATCAAACCGACAGACATGATTAATTCGATGGCAATACCAGTACGAAAGAGCAACTCATTGGCCATAATGTTATTGGCTGTAGCTATGACACTTTCTGCAACAATGGATTTGGATAGTATAAAAGTCCAGTTAAGCAAAGGGCCTATTAAGCTAAATAGGAACATGAAGCCCGCAACTTTTGCAGCCTTACGCTGTGATGTATCAGCGATACGGTTTGTCATTTTGTTTGAATTCATTCTTTAACGCCTTTCAGCATGTTCCACAGTTATCACTACATTTCCCTTTTTATGTCCTTTTTCGACATACCGGTGCGCCTCGGCAGTCTGTTCCAAGGGATAGCATCTGTCAATGACCGATTTCAACTTTCCCGCCTCGACCAGCTCTTTGAGGAAAACCAGATCTTCGATCTGGCTTGCTATTCCAAATCTCACTTTCTTGCTGCCTGCCATCGAAGTCCACAGTGCCTGAAGAAGAGGATAGTCAACCGTAAGATAGAGCCCTCTCTGCTCAAGCGAGCTTCTGCAGCGTGAAAACGACGTTTTCATTGCCGCGTCGAAAACGATATCGTAGGTCTGGCCGCTCTTGGTAAAATCCTCTTTGGTGTAATCGACGACCTTATCGGCACCAAGGGATTTCACCATCTCTATCTTCGCGGTACTGCATACCCCGGTGACTTCAGCCCCGAAGTATTTGGCAAGCTGTACCGCAAATGTGCCCACACTCCCGGAAGCACCAAAGATCAGTACTTTCTGTCCGCTCCGGATTTTTCCTTTTCTGAGCAAAACCAGTGCTGTCAGTCCTCCAATCGGAACCGCGGCGGCTTCCTCATAGGTCATATTGGCCGGTTTCATTGCCACCCCGTCTTCAGGCAGACATTTGTACTCGGCGTTAGCACCGCCGAAACTGACCTTCCAGATAATGCCGTAAACCTGGTCACCTTTCCTGAATCGTGTTACATCTTTACCCACGGCTTCAATTTCTCCGGCCAGTTCATTCCCCGGTATGGTTTTTCTTGGTCTTATCAGACCAAACATTATTCGCGCGGGGAGCCGGAACCAGGGAGCCCATGTGAAACTTCGAAGTCTCACGTCCCCTGATGTCACTGTGGTTGCGTGTATCCTTATCAGTACTTGATTGTCCCTGGGAGCAGGTTTGGCTACCTCTCTGACTTCAAGAACATCCGGAGGCCCGTATTTTGTGCATACAATGGCTCTCACGAGTCTCCCCCAAGGTTGCTCTTGTTGGGCGCAGCCCCGATCAGGAAGATGCAGCAACACGTTCTTGCCACTTCCGGACGTTTACACCTTTGAACAAAAGCCAGAAGGTAAATGACAGTTCTCCCAGAAGCGCCAGCACGACGACCACCGAAGCAAAAATCTCTTCGTATTGCGGCAAAAGAAAGTTCCCAAAACTGTCTATCAGATAGCCGAAAGATGCAAGTGCCAATAAGACGCCCAGGAATTTGGGAAAGTAGCCCGACTTCAAAACCAAATAACCAAGGACAAGTAGGTGAAGGCCAAAGAAAGTCCCCCAGATGAGAGCCACATATTCATAGGCATTGAGAAATAGGAGCACCAGAGCATGCAACTGATCTGGTTGGAATACCGTCATGTAGCCGGCACCGCTGAGGAGCATCAAAACAACGAAATAATTAAGCAGGTTGACTCCCTGCATGACGGCCATCGCCAGCCTGGAAGACATCATAACCAAGGCAAGTGTTCTGCTCACCGGTTTGAGTAGCAAGTAAAGAAGTGCAACCAACACTATCTCACTCAAAAAGACGACCGAGTCGCTAACAATGCCGAGGCGGAACAGCCATTCGGACGCCATGATGTTGTTGGCTGTTGCCGTGGCATCTCCGGGCACAATAATAGTGGACCTAACAAAGAAAAACGAGAAGGGGGCGGCGATGAAGATAATTAGATATAGCAACCCTGCGACCCTTGCGTAAACAAGTGGCGATGTTTCGGCGGTACGGTTTGTCATTTCAATTCCTCAAGATTTGCTAAGCCTGCAGGTCGGGAACTCCGTGGACAGACGGGTTCTTGCGGACCCCGACTTACCTTGGTGCCAGGTGCTCAGGGCACCTGAGCTGCGCGCAGGTTACGTGGCCTTCGCAAAGATTCGCCCCAGTGCCTTTGGCAGCTCTATTCTGGCGAATAGTCTGTCAGGAAACAGATAGTCTTCACCAGACTCGTCTACCACGCGAAGAAGACCGCGCTTTTCTGCATCGGGATCGCGAATCACCCTGTAGATCCTTCTCGCAACCAAGGAGGCTCTATAGTCCTCGCTGTCAATGCACACCACGAATTGGTTTTTGGAGTCTCTTCGATTCATGTTTCGATCTCCCGAATTCGCTTCAATTTGAATTCCTTTCGTCCAACGCCGTGGGCTTCATACCAGTGGACTTCGGCTGTGCAGACAGTACCATCAGGCAGCCGGACTTTGGCCACTCCCTTTCTCTTGCGCCAACGCCCAGGTCCATACACCTTGCGCAGTCTCTCAAACTCACGAATCTTCCGGCCAACAGCGATAGTCGCTAAGCTTGAAATCTTGCCGATGATTTCGATGTCCACAAGGGTCCTCTTTGTCGCAAACCCACTGACCTGCCTTATCATCGCATTTAGCCGCCTAACGCTATGCCGATCAGCGACGGGCGCAAGGCCTCCTGCATATACAACCTTCCCTAACAAGGAGTATTATAGCTCGCAGACCTTTGACAGTCAAGGAAAATGCTGCCAACTGAACATGGCCCCCCTGCTTCCCCCTTATCAGGGGGACAAATGCAACAGCCAAGAGTCGGATGGTTCCCCGTACGGGGGACCTATCCGACCTACTGCTGACGGAAAATGGAGGTGACTTGTCTTACCTCAACAGCGAATTGAACTCTGCGAACCTGTCGTGCAAAGCCTTTAGGGCTGCATCTATTTCGTCTTCGGTTCCCTTCTCGCAGGTCGCCGCAAAACCGTAAACCGCATCTTTCAGCGCGGCCTTTCTCTTCTCGAATTCTTCCCCTTTGATGTTGCAGCCGGAAGGAACCGGAACCTTCATCAGGCTGTCCATCTCCGCCTTGATCACCGAAGCCGTCTTTCTTATCTCCGGGTAGTCTCTGGCGGGCAAAGCCCGGTGCCAGAGGTAGTAGAGGGTTTCGTGGAACTTCTCCAACTCCTCTATCTGCACCGCGAAGAACTTTTCCAGCTCCTCATAGCCCCAGTGCATGGTTTCAAAAGCGGAAGCCAAGGTCGAGTCGGGGCCGTCCTTGGCCGCCCGGTTGAACTCCATAACGTAAAAGGCCAGCTCCTGCCGCTTGGAGAGGAAGGTGTGCAGTTTCTCCTCGTCCGGGCTCAAATCGACTGGCGCGGGCACTCTGATCAAGGTCATGATCTTCTCCTGCAGAAGAGGCGCCCTCTCTCGGATGGTCTTGAGGTCCCCGTCCGGGTAAGACTCGTGCCAAAGAGGCCTTAGAACCTCATGAAAATCGTCCATGGCCCTCCTCAGGAGATCGACGGTATCCGGGGCGGCAACCAGAGTGTCATTCTCTTGGGTCGAAGCGCTCTCCTCATCTGCACCAGCCGACAGAAAACTCAGGCCTGCAAAAAGAAAAAACAGGATCAGCGATAACTTCAGGCTGCGGGAAGATAGCATTTCTTACCTCCGTTTCGGTTTCTTCTTACTTGCCGCTTTCAACGCCCAGGCCAGAAGCGGGATCATTATCTCGTGGTGCCCGGTAAAGGAGAAGCCCCTTCCGCTTCTCTGGGTGGGTCGGCAGACCACGTTCAGATTGGGACGATAATGCTGAATCATATCGAAATTGGCGGTGGTGAAGTTCTGAACCTTTCCCTTGACGTTTCGAGCCACGGAGAGTGCCTTTAGGAAGACCTCCGGAAGGACCACGGTCGACCCGAAATGCAGAACCACCCCGCCGTCGCTCAGCCGGGACACCTGGTGGGCCAGCACCCTGAAATCGACGTGGCTGGCCTCTCCGGTGGAAGCCGGGTCGAAGCTGGGATGCTGATGGACTATGTCGGTGCCAAAGGCCACGTGCACGCAGGCCGGAATATTGAGGCGGTAGGCGGTGGCCATAAGGCTGTGCCGGCTGAACTTGGCCTCGTGCTGCAGAATCCTCTTGCCCACAGCCTCACCCAAGCCCATGTCGTGCTCGTAGGCGAAGGAGGAGATTTCATTGAATATCTCCGCCGTCTCCCTGGCCATACCGAACGTCCCCTTCTCGATTCCCTTCTCCACCTCCTCGGAGGTCTTCCCCCACAGGGCTATCTCCAGATCATGAATGGCTCCGGCCCCGTTGGTGGAGAGCAGGGTGACGAACCCATGTTTCATCAGGTCGATCAAGACCGGTGAGAGCCCGCATTTTATCGGGTGGGCGCCCATCATCAGGATGATGGGCTTATCCTTCCGCCTGGCCTTGATGATCAGGTCGACCAACGATCGTAAGTCTTCCGCTTTCAGGTACCCGGGAAGGTGCCGCAGAAAGTCGGATACGTCCGCGCCCGGATCCAGCGGTTTGCCGAAGCTCTTAACCTCAGCCTTGCTTTTCCGGTTCTTCACGGAGTACGTTCTGATCTTGCCCAGATCTATCCTGCTGTATTTTGACATTTCAGATCTTCCCTACCTCTCCCAGACGATAATTGATCAGCTCGGTGGAGATGGAACCTATCACCACCTTGCTCTTCATCAGAACCGGCATCTTCTTCTCGTCGTCGGTCAGCCACACGGTCAGGCTCCCTTTCTGCTCGAATATTCCCGGGGTCTGCAGGATCGGTTCCACCACCAGGCAGTCGAACTCGCCGGCCTCCACCTTGACCCTCTCCCGGCGCAGGATCTTAACCTCCAGGGGGTAGTTCTTCTTGTCGGTATGATTGTCCACAAATAGCGACCTTCCCACCATCAGCTCCTGGGTTCTCACGAAATAGAAGGCCGAAAGGACGTCCTGAACGTACGGGGCCACCTCGAAGGTATCCTTCCCCGCATTGTAAATGGCCAGGTTGTTCACCTGGTCAAAGACCGTGGAGACGTCCGCCCTGAACTTCCCCTCCCGTAAGTGCTTGTCATAGCGCAGGGAATAGAGTCCGTAGACATCCATGAACGATTCCACCCGGTCGTCCACCTTGAAGAAGACCGAGAAGAACTTGTTGGATCTGGCGGTGGAGACTATATGATAGCATTTCCTGCCGTCTATCCTGGTGATCTCGGGTATTTCCATGACCGCGGTTCCGGCCTTGATCACCCCGTAACCGACCGAAAACTCCAGCCGCTCCCCCACCCCGAATGCCCGGTTGGAAACCACCCGTTTGAGCTCCCTTTCCTCGGGAGTTCGCAGCTTTATCTCTATCTGGGGCGGTTCCAGCGGTATCTGGTCAAGTCCCGCGCTGTCGGCTTTCCGGTCGGAATCGGCCGGCGCGCTACCGGCCATGTCTCCCCTTACCTCCGGATCTGCATACAGGCACGGAATCGCCTGCCCGAAAGCGAGGATGGCCAGCAGGGCCAATACCAGAAACGGGGTTGGTCTGATCGGGACGGGGCCTGTGTGTCTCTCCATAGGATCTCAGGACTTGGAGGTATCCCCGGGGGTCACCTTTCTTCAGCCGACTTCAGTATCTTCGGGAATATCCTTTTTATCTCTTCTTCGATCTCCCTGAAGCTTCGCTCGTAATCCTCCGGGCTGCCCCCTATCGGGTCTTTGATAGACAAAACGCCGCCTTGCGGGGCTTTGTTTGAAGCGGGACCGGCCTGGTGGAAGACCCTCAAAAGGTACGCCTTGTCCCCGGCGGCGCCCTCGATTCTCTTTATGTATTCCAAGTGTTCGGGCGACATGGCCAGGACAAGATCAGCCTGTTCGATCATTTCGGGGGTGAGACGCCGCGAGCGGTGTCTGGAGAGATCGATGCCTCGCTGGCTGGCCACCTGCATGGCAAACAGGGAGGCAGGCGCATTCGGCAGCCCGTGAGTCCCGGCTGAGGTCACCTCCAAGTTGCCCACCCCTTTATCCTTCAGCATCTTCTTCAGGATGCCCTGCGCCATGGGGCTTCGGCAGGTGTTTCCGGTGCAGACAAACAGTACTTTCAACTTACCCTCCACTGACCTCTTCATGAGACTTCCGGGTCGCAAGTGCCGGCCTGAGCTCGAAGACCTGCCGTTCTCATCTACGGAGGCGCGGACCGGCGAAGATCTTCAATGCGCTCCATCAGATGGCGGCACAATCTGGTCTTTCTGATATATCGCGGAACGTCCGAGGGGGAGAAAAACCCCTCATTGGTTATCACCTGTCGGCAGAAGGAGAGGGGGATCTCCTCGAAGTAAGGGTTCTCCGCCTTCACGTTCAGAAGCTCGGAGTCCAGTATCTCACCGGGATCGCCACCAGCATGAGGCGATGGTCGCCACTTGCCGGAGATGAACTTGCTCCTCTCGCAGGCCACGTAAAGCGGCACATGGTGCTCACGGGAAAGAAGGCAGAGGTAGAAGGTGCCCACCTTGTTCACGAAGGAGCTCTCCGAGATCGAATCTGCGCCCACCAAAAAGACATCGGCGTCTCTGGCGAAAGCCCCCATGGCCGCGTCCGCGACCAGGGTAACCGGAATCCTTGCGTTCCCCAAGAACCTGGCCAGAAGCCGCCCCTCGAACATGGGTCGAGACTCAGCCACCACCGCCTCGAAACTCCTGCCCATCTCTTTGGCCTTCTTCAGAATGGCCAGAATGGATCCGGATGCGGAGAAGGTCATAACCTTGGAACCGTCGGCGATCAGCCTGCCCCCGTTTTCAGCGATGAGTTGAACTGCGTTGAGGGAATTGGCGATGAACTCCTCGGCCTTCTCCCGGGTGAAGTCGGCCAGCTCGCCGCCGCTGAGCGCAGGCAAAGACTGCTCCACCGAGTAGAGTATGGAGTTGACCACGTTGAAGATGGAGGCCATATGGGGTTGGGCCAGTATCAACTTCGCCCCCAACTCCGAAAGGCCCCGGAAGTACTCCTGGCCCGAGTCGGCGGAGCTCTCGGAGGCAAAGAGAACGAAGGAGGAGGCAGCTTTTCGGGATAGCTCGGACGCCCCGGAGACGTTATCCGCACCTATCTCCTTAACCACCTGCGCGCAGGACAGCTCGGATTGAATCATAAACGCATCCTCTGCTTGATGAGAATGGCTCTTCCGATCCGCCCGGAGACCGAAGAGCGAACCTTAAGTAAGGGGACGGCATCTTGGCGGAAGGACATTTTGTGTTCCCATCCGATGGATCTTTAGGCGGAAGAAGGCAAATCTTTTAGGTCCGGTTTTTGAGTTACTCGAGCGGTGTTTTTGAAATGCAGCTTGGCAAACCTGTTTAGGGCATCCTCTCCCATCTGTTCCACGATCTTGCGGGCGGCCTCATCCACCTGCCCGGATGCGCCCTTGGGCAGCTCGAGCCCGCACTCCTGGGAGAGCCGGTCCATCTTCCTTAAGAACTCGGCCCGGGCAAGGATGGATGCGGCGGCCACCCCCAAGTCGGCCTCAGCTCTTACAGATTGGGTCAGCTCGATCTTCTTGCCCAACTTCATGAGTGCGTTCTTGATGTAGTTTTCCGAACCAAACTGGTCCGAGATGGCCTTCTTGCAGTCGACCCGCATAAGGATGTTTTCTATAACCCGGGCGTGCCCCCAGGCCAGCAGTTTGTTCAGATTCTTCATCTTCCCGTAAAGAAGATTGTATTTCTCCGGGCCGATCACCACCACCGAGTAGATGCACAGGGATCGGATCTGGAAGTCCAAGTCCCTGACAACGTTATCCGATATCCTCTTGCTGTCTCTGACCTTCAGATTGGCCAGGATGCCCTGGGCCTTGGGGTCGACACGAACCCCTCCTATCACCAGTGGGCCGAAGTAATCACCCTTCCCCGATTCATCCGTTCCGATCCATCCGGGTGGTGGCTTGCGGCGGGGTTTGCTCTTGGGCTTCTTCTTCGCTTTGGGAGTTTTGGCGGTCGTTCTCAAGGAGAGATCCTCTTTCCTTTTAACCTTGCTTGACTCTTTCTATGTACTCGTTGGTCCGGGTGTCGATTTTGACGTGCTCCCCTTCGTTTATGAAGAGCGGGACCTTGACCACCAGGCCGGTCTCTAAGGTGGCGTTTTTGGTCAGGTTGGTCACCGAGTCCCCCTTGATGCCCGGCTCGGTGGAGGCGATCCTAAGCACCATGGAGGGGGGAAGCTCCACGTTCAGCGGCTTCCCCTCAAAGATCATAACCCGGTATTCGGAGGCCTCCTTAAGGTACCACCTGTAGTCGCCCAGTTGCTCTTCGGTCATGCTTACCTGGTCGTAGGTTTTGGAGTCCATGAAATGATACTCGTTTCCAGCGGAGTAGAGGAATTGCATGGTCTTCTCCTCGAAGTCCGGTTCGTCGAAGGTCTCGCCGGCGGCGAAGGTTCTCTCCAGCACCGCGCCGGTTCTGATGTTCTTCAGCTTGGTTCTCACCTGGGCACGTCTTTGAGCGGTACGACCGTGCTGGAAATCGACTATGTAAAATATCTCCCCCTCCACCTTGATCCTCAAGCCCTTGCGGAAGTCAGTGGTAGACAGCATCAAAACCCTCCCAATACTGGTGAAATACTCATCGCGGCAGAACATCGGTCTGGAAGTCCCGCTGCGATAGCTCAATATAATATAGAGTATACGCTTAAGGCAACATCAACTTTGCCTCTGCACGAAAAATCTGCCGGTGCGAGTAGTCGGGCAGCCCGGAACCTGGCGGGCTGAAGCCCGATTGGAGTGGGGCGTGCTTCTCTTCCCACAACCTGAAGGTCACGGCAATAGATGAAGGTCATGGCAGGTCTCCCGGCGTTATTGCCGCGAGCTTTAGCTCGTGGATAGGAATCTAAAAAAAGATGCTGGGGTTTTAACCCCGGAGCCTGGCGGGCTGAAGCCCGATTGGAGTGGGGCGTGTTTCTCTTCCCGCGACCTGAAGGTCGCGGCAATAGATGAAGGTCATGGCAAGTCTCCCGGCGTTATTGCCGCGAGCTTTAGCTCGTGGATAGGAATCTAAAAAAAGATGCTGGGGTTTTAACCCCGGAACCTGGCGGGCTGAAGCCCGATTGGAGTGGGGCGTGTTTCTCTTCCCGCGACCTGAAGGTCGCGGCAATAGATGAAGGTCGCGGCAAGTTTCCCGGCGTTATTGCCGCGAGCTTTAGCTCGCGGATTGCAGTACGAAAACAGTCTTGGGGTTTTAACCCCTGCAACTTAGGGCCCAAAGTCCTATCGATTTTGGGCGTCCCTTTGTTTCCACGACCTGGAGGTCGTGGCAGTGTTCTTGGCATTGTCGCCGAAAGCCGAACACTTGGAAGGAGCGCTCGATCCTTCGACAGGCTCTCCTCGAGTCTGAGCGACCTCGGAGTCGAAGACAGGGTGGTGAGCCGGTCGGAGCATAAATCGAGCAACTACAAAGTCAAAAGCCCCCAAAATGGGGGCTTTCCGTCTCCTGTATCTGTTGGGGTAGGGGTTGCACGGACGTGCCCGTCTGGGAACCCCTACCCGTTCTAAACGGACAGGGGTGCACGGACGTGCCCGTCTGGGCAACCCCTGTCCCAACCCAAATCGATGATCTCACCCGACTCCTGACTGTAGGTCACTCCAGGAACGAGGTGACCGTTACGCTTCCCAGCGGCTCCAACGATGGCTTCACCTCCTCGGCCTTGCTCACCACCACCAGCTTCAGATTCTCGGGGTCCAGGTGCTTCTGGGCCGCCCGTTGGATGTCCTCTTTGGTCACCGCATTTATGTTCTTCCGGTAGTCCTTCAGGTAGTTGTCGCCCAGACTATACAGCTCCACGTTCAGGATCTCCGAGGCGATCTGCGATGGCGTTTCCAATTGCAGAGGGAAGTATCCGGTGTAGAAGGATTTGGTCTCCTCCAGCTCCTTGTCCGTCACACCTCCGGCCCGGAAGTTGGCGATCTGCTCGATTATGGCCTTGATTGCGGCGGCGGTGGAGTCGTTCTGGGTGAAGGTGCTGACCGTGTACGCACCTCTAAGCTTGTTGTAATCGAACTTACACCCGATTCCGTAAGTTAATCCTCTCTGTGAGCGGATTTCATCCATCATCCGGGAGGAAAAACCTCCCCCGCCCAGGATATAGTTCATCACCTTCACCGCGAAATAGTCGGGATTGTCTCTTGTCACCCCTAAGTGGCCGACTCTTATGTAGGTCTGAGTCAGATCAGGCTTGTCCACCAGGAGGATTTGATGTCCTTGCACGGCCGGAGGCTGTTCGTAGCTGGGTGCAGCAATTTGTGCACCTTTCCATCCCGAGAATTTCGCCTTGACTGCTTTTATCGCCTCCTTGGGTTTCACGTCCCCCACCACCGCTAAGATGGCGTTGTTGGGCACATAGTAGCTCCGGTGAAAGCCGACGATGTCGTCCCGGGTCAGGGCGGCAACGCTGGTCTCGGTTCCCTCGCTGGGACGGCCGTAAGGGTGATCGCCAAAGAGGAATTCTTGGTATTTCTCATTGGCCACACTTGCCGGGTCATCCTTCTGCTGCTTGATGGCCGCCAGAGTCTGTTTCTTGAGCCTCTCGATCTCCTCCTCCGCGAACACAGGGTTGAGGACAATGTCGGAGAGCAAATCCAGTCCCACGTCAAAGTGTTTCTCCAGCACCCTGCAGGTGGCGTAGGTGGCGTCCCGGCCCGACCCTGCACCTATGCTTCCGCCGACGAAGTCTATCTGTTCGGCAATCTGGATGGCCGTCCTGTTCTCAGTTCCCTTGCGAAGCAGCCCGGCGGTGAGATCGGCCAGCCCTGCCTTGCCGGCCGGGTCGAAGGCGGCGCCGGATTTGAGGACCAGGCGAAAGGCCACCACCGGAAGCTCATGATGCTCGATCACTATCAGTTTCAGACCGTTGTCCAAGGTGGTCTTCTCGATCGGCGGAAGCTCTATCTCCTGCGCCAGCAGTACGGAGTGGCTGCCACACACCGAGAGAAGAAGAAAAGCAGGCAGCAGAAGACTCGCCAACAGCGTTTTTGGATTCTTCTTATTCATGGTTAAACTCTCTCTCTGATTTTGACAGGTTCTGTTTCCATTGGGCGTAACCGGCCTGCTTTATTCGGGAGACGGCATCCCTGGTGGCATCTCCGGGACCAGCACCGCCACGGTTCTGTTTCTCTCGTCGAAATACTCTTTTGCCACCCGCATCACGTCCTCGGCGGTGACTTCCTGGTATTTGCCCGCCTCCTCAAACAACTTGGTATAGTCCCCCAAAAGCATCTGGTAATAGGCGATCTGGCCGCCCTTGTCGCTTACCGACTGAAGCCCGAAGATGAACTCGGCCTCGAGCTGGTTCTTTGCCTTGGCCAGCTCCGCCGGGTCCACCGGCTGCTGTTTGAGCCTATCGATCTGCTCGAACATGCTCAGTTGACCCTCCTCCGCTGTGTGCCCCGGCTGCATTATTGCGAAGGTGAAGAACAGCCCCGGATCCTCCAGGGAGAGGCAGTCTCCTACCACGGCCAATGCCGATTGATCCTGATAAACCATCTTCTGGTACAGCCTGGAACTCTGACCGGTGAACAGAATCCGAGCGGCCACGGTCAGCGGGTAGATGTCGTCATGACCGAACTCGGGAATGTGATACCCGGCCGCAAAAGCCGGCATCTGGCCGATCTTGTGCACGTATGAAATCCTCTCTCCCTTCTGCTCCGGCTCCACCGTCCTCACCCCCTCCGGCTTCGGCTGGAAAGGGATGTCTCCCAGATAGGCTTTGATCAGCTTAATTGCCTCCTGGGTATCGACGTCTCCCGCCACTACCACGGTGGTATTGGAGGGGACGTAATAGGTGCCATAGTGCTCCTTGAGGTCTGCGACCGTGGTATTCTGTATGTCAGACATGAATCCTATGATGTGCCAATGATGGGGATGAGCGCTGAAAGCCGAGTTGAGGAGCTGCTCGAACACGGCGCCGTAAGGAGAGTTGTCGATGGCCATTCTCCTCTCTTCGGCCACCACGTCCCTCTCCGAAAGGTAATTTTCATCGGTGGGCCTTAAGCGTTTCAGCCTCTCCGCCTCCAACTCCAGCGCCAGCTCCAACTTGTCGCTGGAGAGCTTCTCCCAGTACATGGTGTAGTCGAAAGAGGTTCCGGCGTTGTCGATTCCCCCGTTGGCCTGGACGATCTTGGAGTGCTCCTCCGGACCGTACTTCTCCGTGCCCCTGAACATCATATGTTCGCACAGGTGTGATATGCCGGTGATGCCCGGTCTTTCGTTTTTGGATCCCACGTGAAACCAGATCTGAAGGGTCACCACCGGTGCGGAGTGATCCTCGGAGATCAGCACGGTCAGGCCGTTATCCAGCACGAATTTCTCCACCGGGAAATCGATCTGCCCCAGCCCGGAGTGGCACACAAAGGCCAAAAAGATGGTGATTAAAAGAAATTTGGTTAGGGATTTGAACACACAAACCTCCTGATTAGAAGTTAACGTTCCTCTCTGCGATTCTCTTTTTGTATGGTTGACCGTTCAACTCGACTCTCGTCATCTCCATAAGGCTGCTACGACGGACGAGTAAACGATCTTCATCATTCGACATCAATGCTGTAGGGCATGAGCATAAGAATACGCTCGTCCCCGAACAGATTTTTCTCTCTCAGCTCCTCGATTATCGATCTGATATCCGGTGAAGAGCCAAACATCAGGCCTGCGGGAAGCCCCAGCGAGAATCTACACTCGGGATAGGCGACGATCTCCACCTCGGCATCCTGGGGCAGCCCGGCTTTCTCCTTTGCTATGGCCAGGGCAAGATTCAGACCACCCAGCTTGTCGATCAGCCCGTTGTCTTTGGCCTGTCTTCCGGTCCACACTCTCCCCTGGGCGATCGCGTGTACGTCTTCCTCCGACATGTCTCTCTCCTCTGCCACCTTCCGGACGAAATCGTCATAGAACTCCTTGATCTGCCTGCGCACCACCTCTTTCTCCTCCTCCGAGAATTCTCGAGTGGAGGTAAAAAAGTCGGCACGTTTTCCTCTTTTGACAGTCTCGATAGAAAACCCAATCTTCTCGTACAGACCCTCCAGACTTCCCTTCCCCATTATCACCCCGATGGACCCGGTGTAGGTTCCGGGCATGGAGAGGATGGTGTCTCCTGCGCAGGCGATCCAGTAGCCGCCCGATCCGGCCACGTCCGACATGGAGACTATCACAGGTTTCTCTTTCTTGGCCAGGATGAGTTCCCTCAAGATGACGTCCGAGGCTATTCCCGAGCCTCCCCCGCTGTCCACCCGGAAGATTATGGCTTTTATCCTGTCATCCTCGCGCGCCTTCCTTATGGCCGCCGAGATGGTCTCGGACCCCATGATGTCTCCGAAGATGAATTCGCTGCCGCTTTGCCCGGACATGATGGATCCGGTGGCAAAGATCACTGCGATCTTGGGCGGTATGGCCCAACTATATTTGTAGTACTGTCGCCTGCGATAAGCCTGGTGGCTGATCTTTACATCTGTCGGCTCGAACGGGTATTTTCGGCAAGCGAAACCTAGATGGCACTCCGACTTGAACAGCCCCTCCATCTGGTCATAGAACAGAAGCGTGTCGACCAGGCCGACTTTCAGAGCTTCCGAGGAGGTGAAGGGCCCCTGGTCGATCTTGGACTTGGTCTCCTCCTGGGTCCATCCCCTCTCCCGGGCTATCTCCTCGGTGATCTGATCGTACAGATCGTCCAGAAGGGAGTTGACCACCTCCCGGTGAGCGGCAGACATGCTCTCCCGGGTGACCAGATCCGAGGCGCTCTTGTAATCCCCGATGTGCTCCAGGTCGGCCACGATGCCCAGTTTGTCCAAGGTCCCCTTTACAAAGGTGACGTTTGCAGCCAGTCCGTTCACGTCCAGATAGCCGGTGGGCATAAGCACGATCTTATCCGCCGCCGTGGCCAGGTAGTACTCCTTGTCTCCCCCCTGTTCCAAGAAAGCTATCACCGTCTTGCCGCCTCCCTTGAAGTCGAGGATGGCCTCTCTTAGCTCCTGGACCTTTGCCAGACCCATATCGAAGGGGTCGATGCGGAGCAGAATGCCTCTGACGGTCCGATCATCCTTCGCCCGGTCAAGGTCGGTAAGCAGATCTATCATGGTGGGCCTCTTCCTTCCGAAGATTCCCACCCGGCTGTTCTCCTCCACTATCTTTCCGGAGAGTCTGATTTCCACGAACTTATCTCTTCTCTCCAGCAGAGTGCGATATCTGTCACCGGATAGGGTGGCGTAGAGGATCCCCTGGCCGTATTCATAGTCTTTGGTGAGGGAGTTGTATGTTCCGGCCGCGAATTGAGGGATATTGATTCTTCCCCCTATCCCGAAATTGCCGTCATTGTCCACATCTCCGAAAACGATAAAACCATCCAGCAGTTCGGCCTCGGCTCTGAATCTGCTGGCGCCGTCCTTGAGCTTCTCCTTTTGACTGACGGAGAAGTCCGCGGACAGAGTCAGCCGGTCGCGCAAATGTCCGCCCAGGGGTCTTACCGCCACCCCCAGGTCCAATGTGGACTGGCTCCTCTCGCCCAGAAACTTGGGGCGATTAAGATCCTTTGCCACCGCTCCTATGGAGAGAAAATCGAAAGGCCTTGCCAACAGACCCACCTTCCAGGAGGAGAGTTTGTCATAATCTGCGTTCCTGGACCCGAACCAGCTGTAACTGCTGCCCATGAAAAGCCAGTCGAGGACCAACCTTCCCCCGTGCGCCAGGGTGTATTTTCTGTAGGTATCCTGGCCGACATTTCCCAGCCACTCGGCCGAAAAGCCCAGGGGCCCGACCGACAAGAACCATGCGTTGTCCCCCTCGAAGCTGGAATCGGAGAAGGTATGGAAAAAGCCGGTCTGGAAACCTCTCTTTAATCCCAAGCCGGCCGGATTGAACTTCACCGCCGAGAGGTCGTCGGATGTCGCCACCGAGCCGTAAGGTAAGATGAAACTTTCCGTGGGCGACTGATAGCAGAATCCGGAAGAGAAGAACAGCAGACAGGAAAGTAGCGCCGTCAGGAATGAGAGTTTCCTCAATTTGAGCCTCCTAATGGAATCGGGTTTGAAGATTTAAGCACCTTGATGATCAAACGGTTTTCGTGTTCGGTTCTTGTCTGAAAGGGTTGTATGTAAGAGTTCAAGGATTCGAGGGTTCAAGGGTTCAAAGCTTTCTTGTCCAAAAACCGGCTGGCCCCATCTGTCGTCCCGTGGATGTTCATAGGCCGCGCCGGCCTGGGCTGTCGACAGACCTGAATCGTTGAAGGGCATCCGATCGCCTTTTGCTATTCTACATGATATCAAGAGAAGGGATTCTCAAACCGCGGAATTTCTTTTGAGATTATCTTCCTTCCAGCAGGATCTTTCCGATGCCTTCGACCTGCAGTCCAATCTTAGAGTCGCCCTCTCCACAGACACCTTCCAGCCTGGTCTTGTCCAGCACCAGAGGTTTAATCAGAATCCCGCGTGTGTTTATGGTTCCTCCTCGCCCCACGGATAAGCTGAGATGGGCGGAGAGGTCGTCGGGGACGGTCAGATCGATGTTCCCGTAACTATTGCTCACAGAAAGCCCGCAGTCTTCCATCTGCTCGATTTCCAACTCGATCTTCGAATAGACCGTTTCGATGCGGTTTTCGCCTCCGGAAAGACTCAACCCCGAGCAGTGAATGGGATCATACTCGGTGCTTGCATCCAGCGTGCCCACCAGGTTCACCACCTCGATCTCTCCGTAGGTGGTCTTCAGGAAAGCCTCGCCCCCTTTGGTGTCGACGTCCTCCACCCGTATCGAATTGTAGGTCGTCTCTATATCCAACTCGCCCCGTATATTCTCCGCCTCGACCTTGGTGTAGCTCCCGTCGATGGTGGTCTCCTCGGCGACATCCATCACCTGAACTTCCCCGTAGCTGTTTCTGACACCCACCCTTCTGAAGGGACCGGATATCTCCATGTCGAAGTACTTGGTCCTGATCTCCACCGCGATGTCAGGCGGCACATAGACCTCCAGGTTTGCTTTTATCGCATAGTCCGTCCCTTCCCAGGGTGCTTTCCGGGGTGTGGTCAACGACAGGGTGACCACCCGATCCTCAGTTTCCAGATGCATCTCCACCAGCTCGGTGAACTCCTTGGCCATCTTGAGGTTCCTGGCCCTGCCCCAGCACTCCAGGTCCACGCTGCACTGATCCTCCTCCCCAACTTGGAGGGTCAGCGATCCTCCCAGGTTGGAGGGACCGGTAAGAAGGAACTCGGTCACCTCTCCTGAAGTATTGGCCTTTGCCGTCCGGGTGTATTCGTCCGAGGCTATGGTGACAGTTGACAGGCTGTGAATTGACACAAGTATAAGAATGGCAATGAAGAGTGAACAGCACTTGGTTGGCTTAGCTCTCATAGTAGTCCTCGAGTTAAGAGGCCAAAGCGTTCAGCTTGGTTCTTGATACGATCCCTGCTCTGCCCGAGTTTCTTAAAATTCGGCTCCTTTTGAGTCTCGCACCGTCGTATCTTCGACCTTCTTTCTGATTTGACCGGCTCCATTAGCCTCTCTTTTTCCTTTCGCTCGTCGAATTAACCAGAGGCCCAGACCGGCCAGGATAATCAACGGAACCACCATCATCTCATAATGCTTGATCTGTCCGATCAGGGCCTCCAGGCTGGCGCCGAAGGTGTACCCCAGGCCGCCCACCAGGATGGCCCAGATGGTGCAGGAGAGGAAGTTGAGGGGCAGGTATTTTATTTTCTTCATCTTCATCAGCCCAAAGGTCGCCGCGGCGGCAAGCCTCAGGCCGTAAAGGTATCGGGTGATGAAGACGGCCAGGATCCCGTACCTGTCGAACAGGACCTTGACTTTGGGATAGTAGCCGCTTGCCGCGGGGAACTTGGCGATTATCCCCTCACCTTTGCTTCTTCCCAAAAAATAGATCGACACGTCAGCGATGTAGGTTCCCGTCAGTGCAATCAGCATCACCAGCTTGAGATTCAGAAACCCTCCCCTGGCCAAAAACCCGGAGGCGATTAGAATCGATTCACCCTCCAAAACTGAACCGACGAAGAGCGCCGGGTATCCGAATTTGATGATCAGGTCTTCCATCGAATCCTGTCCTTGAAACCGCTCGCTGACCTCCCCATGTGACCGCCCTCTCCATGAGAAGGTGTAATAATGTCATTCTGGGGCGCCAGCCAAAGAATCTCGCCTTTTCCACTCATACGGGTTATCAGATTCTTCGCTTCGCCCATTCTGACTCCGAAGGGCGAAGAATGTCGACAATCGAGATGCTTCGCTGCCCAGACGGGCCCGTCCGGGCGCTCAGCATGACAACTTAGTAAGCCGTCACATCCACTCCTCGCTCAAATCTTTCCAGTGCGGATTTGCGGATTCTATCAGGGCGATCTTCCTTTTTCTCAACTATCCCTTTATCTGCTTTTCTCTGGCTATCGCAGTAGTTATTTCAGAGGTCGATTCGTAATAGACAAGCTTGGTGATGTTGTATCTCTTGGTGAAACCATCAATCAGCTTGTTCTTGTGCTCGTAGACCCGACGCATCAGGTTATTTGTGACCCCGGTGTATAGCGTCCCAGATCTGTTTGTCATAATGTAGACATAATACTGTCTCATAACTCATGCCAGGTGGCAGAAGATTGCCAGTCAATTCCTCATCAGAGCAAAACCCAAGATCAGATGCTTCGCTTTCGCTCAGCATGACAGGTGGACCACACGGGCATCCAATCACCTGGCGTGTCAACTATCGACTCCGTCGCGCCGGCTTGCAGCTGTTGGTTTGTTGTCATTCTGAGCCCGCAGGGCGAAGAATCTCGATAAACGTGATCACTGCTCTTCCAGCTCCGCCTTCATATCTGAGATCAGCTCTATGTTCTCCTTGGTCTTCTCAACCTGATCCTGCATTCCCAGGTCCGCGAATAATTCTAAGGACTCTTTGAGACGCTCCAGCGCCGAATCCAGGTCGGCTTTGGCCCAGTGGATCAGACCGATGTTGGCCAGGGTATTTGCCTGGCCTGCCTTAGAACCCGTCTCTTGATGAATCTCCAAGGCCTGTCTTAGTAACTTGAGAGCTTCGTCCATCTCCTCTTTGGCTTTGTGGATAAGGCCGATATGACTCAGTGCCTTGGCCTCTCCCTCCCGGTAGCCTATTTCCCTGGAGATGGTCAGGGCCTTCCGATGAGACTCTAACGCCCGGTCCGCATCTCCCTTCGATCGGTAGATCAAGCCAATGTTGTGCAGGGCCATGGTCTGCTCTTTCTTCAACCCCATTTGCCTCTGGATGTCGACGGCGTTTTCGAAAAGGGAGAGCGCTTCGTCCGTCCTCCCCTTTTGGACCAGTATCGCGCCCATGGAGGCCAAAGATCGGGCCTCACCCGGCCCAAAGCGTATCTTCTTGTGACTCTTCAGCGCATCTTCGAAATACTCCAAAGCCCGGTCCAGCTCGCCACTGACGTAGTATACATTGGCGATGTTCCCCAGAGCGCTTGCCTCGCCCTCGCCGTAGCCGATTTCTCGGTGTATCTTGAGCGCCCTCTGGAAAAAGTCCAGAGCTTTGGCGAAGTCCCCTTTGAGATAGTAGACATTCGCCGCATTGCCCAGCGCGATCGCCCGGCCTGTGGGGAAATCCGCCTGACGGTAGAACTCGAGCCCATCCTCCAGGTAATCTGAGGCTCTGTTCAGATCACCCATGCTCAGGCGAATCGCCCCCAAATTCCCCAGGGCCACGGCGCTTCCGGTCTTATCATCGATGCCGGTTCCGATGACCAGGGCCTCCCCATAGTAATTCTCGCCCAGATCCAGCCCTCCCAGATACGAATAAGCATTCCCAAGGATGATCGACAGGCCCAGTTTCTCGCTGTCGGTTACTTTCATATCCAGGCAGGCATGTAAGCTGTCTATGGCCTCGGCGTATCTCTGGACCTGGTATGCTGCATGAGCCTTTTCGAAGAGCCTCTTCAGCTCAGTGTTCTCCGACTCAGGCAGGCCGCCCAAATAATCTGTCAGGCCGTCGACCTTCTTCTCGAACGAAGCGCTCCGCGGAATCGTCCTCTCCGGCGGCGGGCGGGATATCCAGTTGTATAAGACCACGCCGATCACGACAGCAACGGCAATGGCGCCGAGTTCAGCCGCCAGAACGAGGGTCTTTGCAGACGGCCATTTTCGTCTCTGAGGTTTCTGCTTCTTTTTTCTCGTCTTTTTGCTCATTCCGACGTCCTTATCTTATCCGGCACTGTTGCGACCACCCGCACTCTGTCGTCCCAACTCGGCCGGAGAGGGGGCAGGAGCCTCAAAAGGGGAAACGCTCACTGCCCTTTCGGGGGAGGATCAGCACGACGGGCAGGATCCCTGCGGCTTGTCCTTCTCCTCTCTCTTAGCCTCCTCTGCTCCGAATCTCTTCAGATTCTCGGCGTACTGCTTCAACTGCTTATCCACCAAATCGTTTAAGCTTCCCGCCTCGAAGGTGCCGTCCTCTTTCCGTTCGCCTGCTGTCATCCCGGTTAGAATCTCGATCCCCTGATCGACGGTCTTTACCGGGTAGACCCGGAATTTCCCCTCCTTTACCGCCTCCACCACCTCGTTTCTCAGCATAAGTTCCTTGACGTTCTGATGGGGGATCATTACCCCCTGGGTGCCGGTCAATCCCTTGGCCTTGCAGACCTGGTAGAAGCCTTCCACCTTTTCGTTGACTCCACCGATGGGCTGAATCTCCCCTTTTTGATTGATCGAGCCGGTGACCGCCACATCCTGCCTCAAGGGAATCTCAGACAGGCTGGAGAGGATGGCGTATACCTCCGTGGATGAGGCGCTGTCACCTTCCACCCCCGAGTATGACTGCTCGAAACAGATGCTGGCGCTCACGGTCAGGGGTTTGTCCTGGGCATACTTCCCCCGGAGGTAGCCGCCCAGGATAAGCACCCCCTTGTTGTGAGTGCGTCCGGAGAGATCGGCCTCCCTTTCGATATTGATCACCCCGGCTCTCCCCATGGAGGTTCTGGCGGTGATACGGGTGGGCTTGCCGAAGGCGTATTCCCCCAGATCGTACACCGAAAGGCCGTTGATTTGCCCCACCACCGCCCCTTCCGAGTCGATCATGATGGTTCCGTCCTCGATCATCTCCTGGATCTTATCCTCGATTAAGGCCACCCGTTTTATCCATTCCTCTATGGCCTTCTCCACGTGGTCATGCTCTACCACTTTGCTGCCCGCGTTCTGGGCCCAATAGCTGGACTCTCGAATAAGATCGGCTATTATGGTGAACCGGGTGGAGAGCTTCTTCTGGGTGCCCGCCACCCTCACCCCGAACTCCACCACCCCGGCCACTCCGGTTTTGTCAAAGGGTAGAAGCTTGTCGTCATCACAGATCTTCTTGATGAAGCAGACGTACTGGTGGACGTTCTGGTCATCCATGGGCATGACCGAATCGAAATCAGCCTTCACCTTGAAGATCTTCTTGAAGTCCTCGTCCAGATGGTAGAGCAGATGGTAGAGCTGTCTGCCGCCTATCATCACCACGTCCACCTGGGTCTCGATCGGCTCGGGCTTCATGGCCGACGCGCCCAGAAGATAGAAGGGGTCATACGCTCCGATCTCCACCTGCCGGTATTTCAAAGCCCGCTTGAGCGATTGCCACGATCCCGGTTCCATTAGCAGGTCCAGAGCGTTCACCACCAGATAACCGCCGTTGGCCTTGAGGAAGGATCCGGCCTTGATCCGCGAGAAGTCGGTTCGCCACACGCCGCTTCGCTCCGCCACCCTCTCGATGGTCCCGAAGAGGTTCTTGTAGGAGGGGTTGGTTTCGATCATTATGGGGACGTTTTTGGTCTCGGAGTTGTCCACCACCACGTTCACCCGGTATTCCCAGAATTCGTCCTCCGGTTTCATGACCGGAAGCAAAGCTATGGGCCCCTCCGGCGCCTTCTCCTTGGTCGGCTTGAGCCTGTCCAGATGCGTAATCAGGCTCTCCTCCACCTCATCTAAATAACCCAGCAGCTTCTCATCTTCGTACTTGGCCTTGATGTCCTGCATCATGTCTTTGATCAGAGGGACGATCATCTCCCGGTCCAGATTGTCCAGCGCTTTCTCCAGTTCCTTGACGATCTCCTTGCCCTCCTTGAAAACATCCTCCATCAGTTCGGCCAGGGCATCATACTTGGTCTTGAGAAGTTCGAATTTCTCTTTGGGGAAGTTGCCCGCCTTGACCTGCTTCTCCAGCTTGGTCAGGCTGACCGGCTTCCCCTCGATGACCGGCTGGACGTCCGGCTTTACGAAGGGGCCCATCTGAATCTGCACCAGGGCAAAACCCTCGTGCTTTGTCTGTTTCTCGAATTCCTCCAGGATGCCCTTCTGACCCTCCTCCGATTCCCTGGCCAGCTCCTTTCGTCTTTCCTTGTAGGCTTCGCTTTCGAAGACGGCGGGTATGTTCCGCTTCAGGGAATCTATGAGACCCTCCATGTTCTTTCTGAAGACTTTCCCCTGGCCGGCGGGAAGGCTCATGACTTTGGGCACGTCCGGATCTTTGAAGTTGTTCACATAGCACTTGTCGTCCGGAATGTCTCCTCGCCTTTCCAACTGCTCTAAAAGCTGCTTGATGGCGGTCATCCTTCCCGTGCCCACGAAGCCGGCCACGAAGATGTTGTAGCCCACACTCTTGATGTCCAGGCCCAACTTGATGGCCTTCACCGCCCGGTCCTGTCCGATGATCCAGTCACAGGGTTCCACGTCGTCGCTGGTTTTCAACTCCAGCTTGTCGACATCACAGCGCCAGCGAAGCTTCTCTATCGGGACTTCTTCGAACTTCATATTCTCGGCCACTCTGATCACACTCCTTCCCTTGCCAAGTTTGAGCGTCAGCTTGCTCGGTTAGTCTCTTCATCCGATTCCTCCTTATGAGGGGGCTCTTGACCCTGCTCCGACCCTCCCGCCGCTGTCTTTTCCGGCTCAAGAATCTTATTCACTATCTTGCCGGCCACCTCTCTGCTGCCCAATCCGAAGGCCAGGGCGAAGCCGAAGGCCAGCGCCCCGATGATTATCAGAACCGAGTAGACCAGAATGTTGGTGGCCACTCCCAACTGCTCTAAGGCCACTGCCAGGGTAAAAAATACTATCAGATATTGCGCGATGGTGCCCAGAAGCTCGGAGCGGGCCAGAGCATAGCTGGACGCGGTAACCCTGACCAAGCCTTTGAAAAACGAGGAAAGCAGCACGCCGATGACGACTATCAGGAGGGCCACCACCAGCCTGGGGATGAAGGAGATTATGCCGTTTATCAGGTTCTGAAGCAGGGTGAATTTCAGCACGTCGGCGGCCAGATCGATGAAGAACAGAAACACTATCCAGAAAAACACGGTCCCCAGGACGTCCGCTAAGGAGTGTTTGATGTCTCCCCGGGAGAGGAATTTCGATAGTCCGGATCTGGCGCTGAATTTCTCCAGGCGCACCGCCACCAGTATCTTGACCAAGGCGGCCTTCAGGATCTTGGCCAGAAGCCATCCCAAAAGCAAGATCAGCAAGGCTCCCACCAGGGCGGGAAGCAGCGCGACTATCTTCTCGCCGGTTGCCCTCAGCGGTTCCAAGAACAGCTCTTTCGGATCCATTTTTCTCCTTACCTCTGCGAGAGTGCGTCACTGTGTCATTCTGAGGCATCAGCCGAAGAATCTCGACCTTGCGGCTCTTCCAAATCAGCAGATTCCTCGCTCCGCCCTGCACCACGTGGTACAGGGCTTTGCTCAGAACGACAACCGCATGTTCCTAAGGGTTGTGACACAGTTCCTTCTCTTTAAGAGTCTCCTCACTTGATTTTGGCTTTCTTCCCGGCAATGATTCCCTCGATCCACGATCTCTTGCGAGGCTGGAATCTTTTGAAGACTATCATGGGGTTGGATATCTTCTCACCCACCTCCTCAGGAACCGAGGTGAAGAGGAGCTGCTCCAAGGTTCCGCCCTTGCTGGCCCCCATCAGAAGAAGATCTCCCGGTTGAATCTGCCCGGCGATGGCCTCGGCCGGCTTCTCGGACTTGACGATTCTTCTCTGGCACTTGATCCCCGGGCAGGTCTTCTCGGTGAACGAGTCCATCCATCTCCTGGCGTGGGTCTCCTCCTCGGCACCCGAGCCCTCCGGGAGAGCGTGCAGCATCAACAGCTCGGCCTTGAACTTATCCACCAGAGCCGGGCTGAGCTCGGCCGCCAGCCGGGAGTTGACGTTGTCGGTGGCGGTGATTATCACTCTCTTGACCTGCTCCATCTTCTCTCCGTGCACGATGGCCACGTTGCAGGGGGCTTCCTTGAGCACGATATCCACGACCGTGGTGAGAATCTTATCCAGCGCCTTATCCGGTTTGGAGCGCCCCAGAATGATGAAGTTGCAGTCCTCCTCTGCCGCCGTCTCCAGAATGCCGTAGGAGAGCCGGTGAGAGAGCTTGATCATCTTGTCGAATCTGACCCCCTCCTGCTTGGCGATGCTCTCCGCCCGGGAGAGTAGAAGCCTCTGCTGCGAGAAATCCGCCAGTCCCTTGCGCAGCGGAGTTCCGTGGGGAACCTCAACCACGTTCAAGGCGATCACCTCTCCGTCGAATTTCTTGGCGACCGCACAGGCGGTGCCCATCAGCATCCCCAAGGTCTTGGGGTTGGCCAGAGAGACCAGTATCTTGTATTCCTTTCGTTCCTGGCGGGTTAGAATCTCCTTTAGGCGTCGGTGCTTTTCCACCGTCTCCTTCTGCTCCTTGGAGTAAACCAGATAGACCAAGCTTCCCAGACCCAGCCAGCCCGCCCCCATCAGGTAGGTGCGGGGGCTCATGAAGGCCAGGATCAGCACGTTGCAGGCGATGGCCAGAAGGGGGATGACCGGATGCCAGGGTAATCTGAAAGGGCGCTTCAGGCGGGGGGCTTTTTTGCGCAGCATTATCACGGACAGATTCACCAGGATAAGAGCGAATAGGTAGCAGAAATTCGCCAGATGAGCCACCAGCTCCACCTCGCCGGAGAGCGTGAAGAGGAGGACTACCGCGCCCACCGCGATGATGGCGGTATATGGGGTCTTGAACTTGGGATGCAGTCTGAAGATTTTGCCGGGGAGATAACCGTCCCTCCCCATGGCGTAGATCTGCCGCGCCGCCGCCAGAACCGTGGCATTCAAGGCCGAGATGGTGGACAGAAGCCCTGCGATCAAGACGAAGAGAAGTCCGTACTTCCCCAAAACCGTCTGGGCGATCAACACCAGGGGTGCGGCAGAGGTTCCCAAAGTCTGGTAATTCAAGATGCCTACCGACACCAAGACCACCGCCACGTAGATTAAGGTGGGAATCAGAAGCGAAAGCAGGATGGCCTTGGGAACGGTCTTCTTGGGGTTCTTGATCTCCTCGGAGGCGCTGGAGATCAGCTCGAAGCCGAAGAAGGATATATAAATCAAGGCCGTGGCCGAGATGATCCCGGTGAAACCGAAAGGCGTAAACGGGGTGAGGTTTTCTGTTTTGACGAAAGGGATGCACAGTCCGATGAAGACAAAGAGCATGGCCACCTTGGCCAGGGTGAAGATATTCTGCGTCTTCCCGCTTTCCTTGGTACCCTTGATGTTTACCACCAGCAAGAGCAAAGCGATGCCGAAAGCGCTCAACTTGATGGAAGGCGAGACTTTTATCACCAAGTCTATGAGCGGGCTGAAGTGCTCGGCAAAACCGAGGGCGTAAAGAGCACAGGCCACCACGCTCCCGAAAATCAGCGCCCAGCCGTTGAGGAACGCTATGTAGCCTCCCAATCCCTGGTGAACGAAGGTGTAGCCGCCGCCGGCCAAGGGGATGGAGGACGAGAGCTCGGAGTAGGAGAGGGCGGTAAAGAGGGTCATCAGCCCGCAGAGGACGTAGGAGATTATGGCCGCCGGCCCGGCAATTCCCGCCGCCATACCGCTCAGGATGAAGATGCCCGCCCCTATCATGGCTCCCACTCCCAAGGTGGTGGCCTCCAGAAGCCCCAGCTCGCGGCTGAACTTTATCTCGGCTTCCGGGGAGGAAGCTTCCGCTGCTTTCTCTTTATCCATCAGATGATTGTTCCCTTTTTCTCGTCAGGTCGAGCAGTTCGTTTCCGGTAGCTGGTCGATTCGCCGGGCCTCCCGGAGCTCGACAAATCGAGCAACTACAAGTGCCGAATATTCAGCAATATAATATAGAGACTGATGCTCAGATTTTCAATCCCAAAGTAAATAGGTGGCCCGATTTCTGGCTTCAATCGCCGAAGCTGGTTCCCACTGCCCGGGCTGCCTCGATTAACGGAAGATTCCGCTTCACCTTCTTCAATCTGGCGATGGCGCGCTGGATGGGGATAGAGGTGATCTTTCCGCCCCGCAGGCTGGTCATATGGCCGAACTTCTCGTCTGTGGCCAACTCCACCGCCTTCCTCCCGAACTGGGTGGCCAGGATCCGATCGAAATCGGTGGGCTTTCCTCCCCGCTGGAGATGTCCCAGGATGATGACCCGGGTCTCCAGCCCGCTCACCTTCTCGATCTGCTCCGCTATCCGATAGCCCACCCCGCCCAGCCTGATGGGATCGGGGCTTCCTTTCACTCTCCTCTTGACCACAAACTCCGAGTCTCCCGGCTTGACCCCTTCGGCCACCACCACGATGCTGAACCTCTTTCCCACTTCGCCCCTGGCATGCAGCTTACCGCAAACCTTTTCGATGTCGAAAGGTATCTCGGGTATCAGAATCACGTCCCCACCGCCCGCCACTCCGGAATAAAGGGCCAGCCAGCCGGTGTATCTCCCCATCACCTCCACGATCATCACCCGGTGGTGGGACTCAGCCGTGCTGTGCACCTTGTCGATCGATTCGGTGGCCACCGCCACCGCCGAGTCGAAGCCGATGGTGTAGTCGGTCGCCTCCAGGTCGTTGTCTATGGTCTTGGGCACACCCACGATCGGGACGCCCAACTCACACAACCGGTGAGCTATCTTGAGTGTCCCATCTCCCCCGATGCAGATTAAAGCATCCAACTTCAGCTTGCGGAAATTGCTCACCGCCTGCTTCGAGACGTCTGTCCTTTTCTCGCCGTAAGTAAACGGATTGGCCCGGTTGGAGGTCCCCAGTATGGTCCCACCCTTGGTCAATATGCCGGAGACATCTCCCGGTTGCAGCTCTCTCGTTTGGTTCTTGATCAGACCTTCGAATCCATCCTTCAAACCAATTACCTGCGCGCCGTGGAGGAAGAAGGCTGTCTTGGCAACCGCGCGTATGGCCGGGTTAAGACCGGGACAATCCCCTCCGCCGGTCAGCACTCCGATTCTCCTCTTTCTTCTCATGTTGAAGCTCTCCTGTTGTTTGTCGCAAAGCATGATAGCCCAGAAGGGGAAGTTTATCAAGCATAATCTTCGCAAAACGGACGCGCGTGTCGACCTAAGCTACATCGGGGTAAGGTACCCCGAGGCAACGGCGACGGAGCGGTTGTCCGCGCGGCAGCGAAGCGGTTGAAATCTCACCAATCACTATAGCAGCACAAATAAAGCCTTGCGTGAAGCTGTACCTCATCATATATTGCGCTTGAAAGGACAGGTTTCCGTGAAAAACGTTGTAATTCTGGGATCAAGCGGCTCGATCGGCAGGAATGCGCTTAAGGTCTTGTCCGACTTCAAGGAGAGATTCTCCGTCTTCGGGCTATCGGTGCACCGCAGCGTGAAACTGCTTGAGGAGCAGATGGGACGGTTTGCGCCCAGGATGGCGGTGATCACCGACCAGAAGAGCTTCGACAACTTCCCCCGCAGCCACGACACTGAGATACTCTTCGGTACAGACGGTCTGAAGGAACTCTGTTCTCATCACCAGGTCGACCTGGTGATAAACGCCCTGGTCGGATCGGCGGGGCTTATGCCCAGTCTCCAGACCCTGGAATCCGGGAAGACCCTGGCCATCGCCAACAAGGAATCGCTGGTCATGGCGGGCGAGCTACTGATCGACAAGGCCAAGGAGAAAGGCGCCGAGATTCTCCCCATCGACAGCGAGCACTCGGCCATCAAGCAATGCCTGCTGAGCGGCAAGAAGGAAGAGGTAAAAAGGCTGATACTGACCGCTTCCGGTGGTCCGTTCCTGAACAAAAAGGGAAAAGATTTGGATGAGATCACGGTAGAACAAGCCTTGTCTCATCCCACCTGGGAGATGGGAAAGAAGATCACCATTGACTCTGCCACCCTGATGAACAAGGGTTTGGAGGTCATCGAGGCCCACTGGCTCTTCGGAATCCCCGCCGAAAGAATAAGCGTGCTGGTCCATCCCCAGTCGATCATACACTCCATGGTGGAGTTCGTGGACGGATCGGTGATCGCCCAGATGAGCGTTCCGGATATGAAGCTTCCCATCCAGTATGCCCTGTTCTATCCGCAGCGGATCACCAGCAGCAACACCCGTCTGGATCTGGCCAAAGCCGGCAAGCTGACCTTCTTAGAGCCAGATTTGGAGAAATTCCCCTGCCTGAGATTGGCCTATGACGCCCTGAAGACGGGGGGAACAACACCTGCGGTCCTCAACGCCGCCAACGAGGTGGCGGTCCAGGCATTTTTGCATCGGGGCATGCCTTTCACCGGAATCCAAAGAATCGTTCAGGAGACCCTGAGCCGGCATAAGAGCAAACTTGCGCCTGAGTTCGACGATATAATAGATGCAGACAACTGGGCCAGACAAAAGGCCAAAGAGCTTTGTCTTAATGCCGAGATGAAAAGATGACCACAATCGCTGCCACCATATTCGTCCTGGGAATCCTGATCTTCTTCCACGAGTTGGGTCATTTTTTGGTAGCCAAGAGGTCGGGAATCCGGGTGGAGAAGTTCTCGCTCGGCTTCCCCCCAAAGATGATAGGCAAGAAGATCGGAGACACCGAATATTGCCTCTCCTGGATTCCCTTGGGTGGATACGTGAAGATGGCCGGGGAGGATCCGGAAGAGAGCAAGATAGAAGGCAAACCGTGGGAGTTCATGTCCAAGCCGGTGGGAATCCGGGCTATGGTGATTGCGGCCGGTCCGGTGATGAACTTCATCCTGGCCATCCTGATCTTCTGGGGCATCATCTTCTTCAGGGGCAGGCAGGACATCCATCCGGAGAGCACGGCAATCGGCCTGGTGTCGGCAGGTGGACCGGCGGCCGAGGCGGGCATAGAGGTGGGAGACCGGATCATCTCTGTCAACGGGATCGAGGTTGGCAGCTTCATGGAGATGGCGGAAATCATCTACCAGCAGGTTGAGGAACCGGTTCAGGTGAAGTGGATGCGTGACGACAGGGAGTTCACCGCCGTTATGACCACCTTCAGGGATAAGGTTCTAAACGAGGAGGGTGAGGTTCAGGAGGTGGGGAAGATCGGCGTGGGTCCCAGCTATACCACCATCAAGGTGGGATTCTTCCGGGCCTTCTTGGACGGGGTGGACACGGCCATCTTTATCCTGGTAGAGTCGGTAAAGTTCATATTCAGGCTGATCACCGGAACTGCCTCGGCAAAGCTTCTGGGGGGACCGCTTTTCATCGCCCAGACCGCCGGACAGACCGCCAAGGCGGGATTTGTGAGCCTCCTCTCCTTCATGGCTCTTCTTTCGGTCAACCTGACTTTAATAAATCTTCTTCCCATTCCGGTGCTGGATGGCGGTCACCTTATGTTCTTGAGCATCGAGAAGCTCAAGGGCGCACCCTTGAGTTTAAAACAGCGCGCCACCATGCAGCAGATCGGCCTGGCCTTTTTGATCCTGCTGATAATCTTCGTCACCTACAACGACCTCCTGCGCACGATAAGATAGTCTGTCTTCCCCCAGGCCCGGCTTGGAGTCCGTTCTCCACCAAAGCCAAGCAAAGGCTGGGTTGTGCCTGCCTCCCCGGAACACATCGCAACGCCGACTGACGGGTGACGGGTGGCCCGGCCTGCTTGCCAGGCCGGGTTTATCTTATGCTTAACGCGAGTCTTTGGGGATATCGTCGGGGTGTTCCACTTCGACTGGGTCGCCTGCAGGCGACCCCTGGTACTTGGAGGGACATTTCACTAATAGCTGATCGGCAGTGAAAGCGCCATCTTCGTACTTCCCGATCACCACCACCTCCTCGGCCTGCTCGAAATTGGCAGGCTTTGCCCCGCCGTAGGTCACCAACATCTTTTTCCCCGCCTCGTCCAGTATGGGAAAGCGAAGTTGGTGGGAATCTAGGTCGTACTTGACCTCGGAGAACACTATCTCGCCAATTACCTGAACGTTGGCGCCGGTTCTCTTGGCTTCTTCGAAGCTGACGTACGGAGTCAGCGTCTTCTTAAATGACATGGCCCCGAAGACTGCGAATATGACGATTATCGCGATTCCGACTATGTATTTGGCTTTCATCTATTCTCCAGGTCCGGGCGACGATAAGTGCTACACCTTTTACGATTGAAGAGAGAGGATTCTAAGAGGATTCGGCACGTGCGTGGGCGGCTAGCCTCATCCCCTGAATCCCCCTCTCCAGTCGAAGTTGCGTCGGGAAATTGTTTTCCCGACGCTCAAGCGAGGACATAACAACGGCGCCGGACATATAGAATCCCGATGCAAGAGAGAAATCAAGAAAATTAATTGCAGTTCACTTCAGTGAACTGACTGAAGAGAACAGAGACTGATTGGCTTCAGCCACATGAAAGACCGGCGAGAGATGAGATCTCTTGCTGCTGCTGTGCTCGGCAGGCTTCCTGACCTGGCTCCGCATTCTGACGTTGCTAAGTTGCGTCGGGAAATTGCTTTCCCGACGCATAGACGAACGGGCGGCTAACCTCATCCCCTGTCCTGCAGATCTTCGATATCCCCCTCTCCGTTTTACGTCGGAGATCCCGCCAACGGCGGGAGAGAGGGGGACCGAGGGGGAGAGGTTCGTCTTTATTCCAGCTCCTGTCTCAACTGCGTTTCCATCTCCCCCCGCGCTCTCACGAAGGTTGCCTCTCCCTCCGCCACCACCTCATCCTTCTGGTTGGTTATCTTCCCCTCAGCGGTGAGAATCCTTCCCCTATCTTCCACCAGCCTGCCCACTAACGAGAGCTTGTCTCCGGTTTTCACCATCTTTCTGAACTTCACCCTAATCTCGGCGGTCACGCAGTAGATCTCCAGAGCCAAGACCGCTCGTATCATCACCTCGTCCAAGAGCGAGGAGAGTATGCCTCCGTGCAGAATGTCTCTGTATCCCTCGAAGTTGCGTCCCGCCGTGTATTCCGCCACCACCTGGTCGCCTTCAACATAGAAGGGAACATTCAGGCCGATGGGGTTCTTGTCTCCACAGACGAAACAGCCGGGGTATCTCTTCATCAGTTTCATTTTGTTCCATCCACAAAAAACAAAAGGTGGCGGGCTTTCCCCACCACCTTTCTATTAAATCAATTCTATGCCAAGTTGAGTGTCGATGTCTCGGTTATTTCCCTTCCCCTTCCGGCATGGGCAGAACTTCCACCTTCTCCGTGATGGCCGATTTTGCATCTGTGCCGTATTCGATGAGCTCCATTGTGGTCATATCGGAAGTGCTCTTCACCACGCCAAAAAGCGGTATCTTCACGTTGGTCCAAACCTCGGCGCTGGTCTTATCCCCGGTCATGTACTGCATGCGCGCGCATGCCAGGGTCTCATCCCCGAGCTTCACCTTTTCGGTGCCCAGATTCTTCATCTTGGGCTTGGCCGGCTTGGCCGAGTCGGGCACGGGTGCATTTATCATGGCCAAAATTTCCGGCGGCAGTTCGGTGGCGTCTTCCTTGCCCGATTTCATGATCATCCGCTGGATGGTCCCGATCTCCTGGGGGTTGCCGGATATGAGCATCTTCACCAACACGGTTTCCCCTTTCTTGGGATCGGTCTCAGCCACCTCATACCAGTACAGATCTCCTTCCTCGGACTTCTCCTTTCCCACGATGGAGAGCTTGGTGATTCTCTCCACCTTGTTCTCGGTCTGGATCACCTTGTAGGTGGCGTAGGCGCCCACCTCGGGCATCTTGAACTCCCCGTACAGCTTGGGCATGCCCGGTATCTGAGCACTGGCAATCTGTGCCTGGGCAGCAAAGACGATGGCTATGGCTAGCAAAGAACAGAAAAGATACCTGCTGAAGCGCATGGCCCTCCTCCTTTCCTGGGTAAATGTAAGGTTATTGGTGTTTTCCAATTTGACTTCGACCTGAACCGTCCATGTTAAAGCTACGAGGCATGCTTATGCCTGTACCCTTGCTTCCTTCTCGGTTTTCCCGTCGCGCCTGTTTCTTTATCGACTAATTTAGCTTTTATTTTACCCTGCTGTCAAGTCTTTTTTTCAAGCCTCACCCGCAGGCCATGGGAGACCGGCACTTTCCACAGTGTTACGTCACAAAGCCGACAACATGACCAGGTAATCTTCGAGAATCCTGAAAAACCTCTGGTTTTCGCCGCCTCCGCCATGCCCCTGTGGCGTCCTCCGGGGCAAGAGTAATCGCTTGTGCATAAGAAGCTTGCATGAACAGCCGGTGTCTTCTTAAGGAGAGCATTCCCGGCCGCAGAAATCGTTGACTTCTCCTGTCGAATAGTTTAGATTTCTTACAAGGGAAAAATCAAACGGGAGGTGAACCATGTCAGAAGAGCCAAAAGAAGGGCAGGAGGAAGAGAAGCAGGAGGAGACGCAAAAAGAAACCGAACGTCCGGGTAAGGTCAAGCACGAGCGTCTGAAAGAGGAACGCGTCCAGGAGGCTCGACACAAGGAAAAATCCAAGGATTTCAAGAAGAGCCTGTTCCAAAAGGGCAAACACCTGTTCGATCGAAAAAGGAAGGACAAATTCTTGGGCGGAACCAAGGGACGAAGAGGGGGATGAGAACGGAGAGTTCAAGGTTTAAGGTTTAAGGTCAAAGGTTCAAGGTCACACCCGAAGGCGGAACCCGGGTTGGCAGGGCGGGAATCTGCCTGATGAATTGCTGGGGGTAGTCAGATAAGAAAATGGCCAAGCCGGACAAGAAGACAATAGACAAGATAAATAACCTCAGGGGGCAGATTAACCATCATAACCACCTGTACTACGTTCTGGACAGCCCGGAGATCTCGGACGCCGAATACGACCGGCTCTTCGACCAGCTCGTTGCGTTGGAGAAGAAGTATCCGGAGTTGGTCACCCCCGATTCCCCCACTCAGAGGGTGGGGGCGCCGCCGCTTGAGGCTTTCAAGACGATCCGGCACAGCCTCCCCATGCTCAGCCTGAACAAGAGCACCACCGAGGAGGAGTTCCTGGATTTCCACCGGCGGGTGCTGGAATTGTCGGAGGCCACTGAGGAGAGAATAAAGTACACCGTGGAACCGAAATTCGACGGCCTGGCAGTGGAGCTGGTTTACCGGAAAGGGATCTTCTTTCAGGGATCGACCAGGGGTGACGGAATAACCGGCGAGGACGTGACCCGGAATCTCAAGACTGTAAAGACCATTCCGCTTAAACTCCTGGGGACGAATCCTCCTGATCTGATCGAGGTGCGGGGTGAGGTCATAATCAACAAGGATGACTTCGGGAAGCTGAACAGGCAAAGGGAGAAATCCGGCGAGCCTCTCTTTGCCAATCCACGAAATGCCGCCGCCGGCTCGGTCAGGCAGCTCGACTCCAACGTCACCAGATCCAGACCTTTGAGCATGTTTGCCTACGGCGTGGGGAGGGTGGAGGGAAGGGGGCTGACCAATCACTGGGACAGCATCCAGTATCTTAAAGGACTCGGCTTCAAGATCAGCCAGCATGTTGAGCTGTGCGACGTCGAACAGGTGAAGGCGTTCTATAACAGGCTGCTGAAGACCAGAAATGATCTTCCCTACGAGATAGACGGGATAGTGATCAAGGTCAACGAATTCGAGCTTCAGGAGAGATTGGGCGAGCTTTCCCGCAGCCCCCGCTGGGCAGTGGCCTGGAAATTCCCGCCCCAGCAGGAGACCACGAAGGTTAGGGATATCTTAGTCAGCGTCGGCAGAACCGGTGCGCTGACTCCCGTTGCTATTTTAGAGCCGGTCAGGGTGGGCGGCGTGGAGGTGAGTCGGGCCACCCTGCACAATGAAGACGAGGTGAAGAAGAAGGACGTGCGCATCGGGGACACGGTGACGATTCAAAGGGCCGGGGATGTGATTCCCGAGGTGGTCAACGTGATTCTATCCAAGAGGATCGGCAAAGAGAAGAAATTCCAGATGCCCGACAAATGCCCGGTCTGTGGCTCAAAGGTGGAGAGACCTGAGGGAGAGGCCATTCACCGCTGCACCGGCATTGCTTGTCCTGCCCAGATCAAGGAGAACTTGGCTCACTTCGTCTCCCGCGGGGCCATGGACATGGATGGTCTGGGATTCAAGTTCTTGGAGCAGATGGTGGACAGGAAGCTTGTCGTCGATCAAGCCGATCTTTACTTCCTCAAGAAAGATGACGTGATGAAGATGGACCGGATGGGGGATAAGTTGGCGGAGAATCTCCTGAACGCCATCGACAAAAGCAGAAACCCCAGCCTGACGAATTTGATCTTTGCGCTGGGCATAAGAAACGTGGGATACCATTTAGCCAACGTCTTGGCCAAGAACTTCAGATCGATTGATAACCTGGCAAAACAGTCTGTGGAGGACCTGACCGAAGTCCACGAGATAGGGCCGATAGTCGCAGAGAGCATCTACAATTTCTTTCACAATCCCAAGAACCTGAAAGTACTGGAGAAGCTAAAGAAAGGCGGGGTGAAGTTCCCGGAAGAAAAGGTCGTGGCGAAAAAGACTCCGCTTTCCGGCAAGACCTTCGTGCTGACCGGAGGATTGGAGTCGTTCACGAGAGACGAGGCGAGGAAGATCATTGAAGATATGGGCGGCAGGGTCTCCTCGTCGGTTAGCAAGAAGACCGACTTCGTGGTGGTCGGTGCCGATCCGGGATCGAAATACGATAAGGCTTTGGAGTTGAAGGTCAAGACGCTAGATGAGGAGGAGTTTAAAAAGCTGATAGGCAAGCCGTAGGGGCAACTCATGAGTTGCCCCTGCAACTCCCAGTCAACCATGCCCGAAGGGCTGGTTGACGAATAAGGATTTACCAAGCAAATTCCTCGATGCTTGACCTGCGCAATTATGAAGGTAGCCGCAGGCTTCAGCCTGCGCCGAAGTTGCGTCGGGGAATTGTTTTCCCGACGCTCAGCCGCGAGGACACAATAACAGCATCGGGATTACGGAATCCCAATGCAGCAGAAATCTCGTTAATCTCCTGAAAAACACAAACACTTTACCTGCCTGGTAAAGTATTCTATGTAGCACCATGCAGATTAGTTTTCGAACTAGCAAAACTGAGAAGGTTTTCAACTCGGAAAAGGAACTGCGGAAAAAATATGGAGCTGACCAGGCAAAGAAAATCAAAACACGCATGGAGGTTCTGCAATCAGCCGTGAACCTTGCAGAGGTGCCGGAGCAGAAACCGGACAGGCGGCACGGGTTGAAGGGGAACAGAAAGGGTCAGTTCGCCGTCGATGTGGTCTATCCGTACCGGCTGACTTTCAAACCCGTGGACCCTGTCCCGATGTTAGAGGGCGGGGAAATCGACTTGAGCAGAATAACCGAAATCGTCATTCTTCGCGTGGAGGATTACCATGGCGACTAATATGCTATATTCTTACAGACCTGACTATGCCGTCCACCCGGGTGAATATCTTGAAGAGGTACTTGAAGCGAGGGAGATAAAGAAAAGAGAAATGTCTGAGCGGCTGGGTATAAGTGTCAAGCACCTGAGCCAGATAATAAACAAGCAGGCTTCCGTCACTGCTGACATGGCGATACAACTTGAGAAGGCGCTTAGCATTTCTGCCAACATATGGAACAATTTGAATGCGAACTACGCGCTTTTCGAAGCTCGAGCCAAAGAGACACAGGTGCTTTCAAAACATCTGCAATGGATCAAGCAATTTCCCGTCAAGGACTTGAGAAAACTTGGCTTTATTCCAAACACAAGAGATCCAAAAACCATTCTCGAATCGTTACTCAGGTTCTTCGGCATATCCAGTCCCGAAAAATGGCAAAGTTATTACGGAAACCTTAGCCGAGTTAGCTTCAGAAAGTCCGGGGCCTACTCAGACAATTTACATCACATCGTATCTTGGCTACGGGCTGGGGAAATTTGGGCTGGGGCTACCGAAACGGCGCGATTTTCAAAGGCTTTGTTCAAGAAGAATTTGCGGAAGACAAGAGAGTTGACAACAAAGAATCCATCCGAGTTCGAACCTCTTATGAGAAAGCTTTGTGCAGAGGCGGGAGTAGCCTTAGTATTCATGCCGGAGTTTGAAAAAACGCATTTAAGCGGGGTAACTCGATGGTTGACTCCGGACAAGGCGTTGATTTTGATGAGCCTGCGCTACAAAACCAATGATCATTTTTGGTTCACTTTCTTTCACGAAGCGGCGCACATCCTGCTGCACGGAAAGAAAGAGATATTCATTGATGAAGCGGAAGGGTTCGATTCGGACAAAGAGAATGAAGCAAACCGCTTTGCAAGAAATATGTTGATACCTGAAGATGCATACGACCAATTCAAAGCGAAAGAGGCCTTTCATCCGCCGGACATAAGAGCCTTCGCAAAAAACATCAAGGTTCATCCAGGTATCGTCGTCGGGCGGCTTCAGCACGATAAGCTCATATCGTACAGCTGGCATAATAAGCTGAAGGAACACTTCGAGCTTAGGATCGCTTCGCCCGACAAGAAATGATGGGAAGCAGAGAATGGCAGGAGCGCAGGGCTCCTGACGTACGTGCTACGACATCAAATACCGCATGGGTCAGGAAGACGAGGAGCGGATTGCATGTATCCTATGTATGTGGATGAGAGCGGCGATAGCGGACTTAATGACTCACCCACCGACTATTTCGCATTGACAGGCCTCGTTGTTCACGAATTGAGATGGCGGACCTACCTCGAAGAGCTGATACTGTTTCGGGCACGCATGAGGGACAAGTTTGGATTGAAGTTAAGGGAAGAGTTTCACTCCTCTCATTTCATTTCCAGGCCCGGAGACATAGCGGAGAGAATACCACGAAATGACCGCTTGGCAATGATCCGCCATTTTGCCGACACCTTAGCTGGGATGACAGATCTCAACTTGATAAATATCCTCCTGAACAAATCCGACAAGCAAGCTTCATTTGATGTCTTCGAAGCAGCCTGGGGTGTTCTAATCCAGCGATTTGAAAATACGATTTCCCAGCACAATTTTCCCGGACCATCAAATGCTGATGAACGGGGACTTATTTTCTGCGATCACACCGAAGATAAGAAACTTATGAAGTTACTGCGCCAAAGACGGCGATACAATCCTGTTCCACATACACAGCAGTTTGGACGCGGTTATCGCAATCTGCCGTTGGAATATGTCATCGAAGATCCCAGTTTCCGCGACTCTAGGCACTCTTACTTCGTTCAGGCAGTTGACCTGGCGGCTTTTCTCTTGTACCAGAAGGTTGCACCAAACGCCTATATGAAGAAGAAATCGGGGCACAAGTATTTTCAGAGATTGGGGCCGATTCTTTGCAGAGTCGCGTCTAGCACGGACCCGGATGGAATTGTCGAGCTGTAAAAAAAGGGGACTTTTCAGTCCCCGGAGGAATCCTAGTAACGAGACGAGCTCGCGTTCAGATTCACTATATTATACGAGTCTATTATCGTCCTTGTCAAGAAAAAAGTTGAGCCTCGGCTCCTTTTGTTGTCGGACGACGATTTGTCAAGCAGGCTGTCCTACGGATCCGTGTGGACGCCAAGTTTGACCTACAAAATTGGGCAAGGGTAACCAGCCTACGAGATAAAGGAAGAATTGTATGTTAAAGTTGCTTAAAAGGATGTTCTCAAGCAGAAAATCGGAAGAGAGAACAGTAATTGAGGCAAAATATCTTGAAAAGTATAAACAGGTGATCGATCAGAAAATCTTTTTTCAATTAATTGAAGAATATAGAACAGGGGACATTATTTTCCAACCCATTCGTAAAAGAATAAGCGAAGTGGATCAAGAAAATCTGTATGAGCAAATAGACAAATCGGAGACCTTATCTCATCAGGAGAAATTTGAAGCAATTATGGGTTTAATGATGGTTCTCGATGGTTCGTTCCCAGAAACACACATAATGTCTCATTTGGAAACAGTCTTTGGAAAAGAATTTGTGGAAACAATTGAGAATAAAAGAGAAGAATTTAAAAATGATATCGCCGTCAAGAAATTGATTAGATTTGTGAAGTGGAAATTTGGGGGAAAGAAGAAACATGGATGCCAGAGAACCTAACAGCCTGCGCGATTTTGGGTTTGAAACCCGCGTACTCTGAAGAGTCCGGCTACAACTTCCAAGATCAAAATCGGAGCGGAAGCTGATGGATCAAAAAATCGGCTGCACGAAAATAAACACAAAAGGTGAAGTGCCGGAGCCTCTGCCCAGGCGGAAGTTCATGCTCTGGATAGGGCCGGTGATGATGACCGTAGCTCTGGGTTTGGGCACCAGCGAAGTAATCCTCTATCCCAATCTCACGGCCCGCTTCGGCGTCGGCTGGATGGGGCTGATGGTCTTTGTGCTCTTCCTGCAGACGGTCTGGGTGCAGGAGCTGGCCCGCTGGACCGTGGTTTCAGGTGAACATGCGGCACAGGGAAATGCGCGTGTCCTGACCTTTGCCGGCTCGCTGATCTTCGTCACCGCCTTTATGTTCCTTGCCTTTGCCATCCCCGCCTGGGCAACCGCAGCCGCCTCCGCACTGCGAGAGCTGCTCGGCTGGCCGGTGAGTGTTAAAATCGGCACGGTCTTTTGGGCCTACGTTACCTTTATCATGGTCTTTCTCTTTGTCTTCTTCTCCAAGGTTGCGCGTCACTGGGTAGAGCGCCTGGCCACCTGGTCCACCGTGCTGGCGTGGATCATTCTCATCGTTGCCGCAGTGCTGGCGATCAAGCCGGAAAGCATAGGGCGCATGTTTTATCATCTGGCAGTCTGGAACATCCCAGAAGAAATGGACTGGTGGGTCTTGGGCTCGACCTTAGCCTGGGTGGGCGCCGGGCCGACCCTGATCTGGTACACCTACTGGATGCGCGATGCCGGCTGGGGCATGTCCAAATACGTGGATGCCATCCCGGGATGGTTCGGAAAGTCGGCCAACCCTCAGACCGTGGGCTTCATCCCGGATAAGAACGGTGAGAACGTGAGCCGGTTAAGGGTTTGGCTCAAACGTTCCCGCTTCGTCCTGTGGATTGGATACTTTGTGGGGAGCCTCTTTACCATATTCATCCTGGTGGGGCTTTCCGATTCGATCCTGCGCCCGGCCGGTCTTGTCCCTTCCGGCTTCGACGTGATAAAGCATCAGGCACAGTTCTTTGCCGTTCCGCTCGGCAGGATAGGATATTTCCTTTTTCTCCTCTTAGCCTGGATACTTTTCTTAAATACCCAGATGACCATTGCCGAGGCGCTGGTACGTCAGAATGCAGACGTGACCTGGAACGTCTCGGAGCGCGTTAGAGGCTTTTTCAAACAGGATATAAAAAAGGTCTATTTCTCGTGGTGGATAGTCTATCTGGTGATTTCGTTTGTTCTGATCGGTCTGCAGAATTTCGTCCCGGGCGCGCATCCCTTCTCGTACGTGACAACTGCGGCCATGCTTTCGTTCGTCACATTAGTTTTTTCCATGGCCGCAACTTTCGTGGGAATGTTTGTACTTTATCGACAGCCAATAGTCGCCAAGGTAAAACCCAGATTCTTTTGGGTTATCGTCATGGGTGTCGGACTGATTGTTCATCTCTATTTGATTGTTCGAGCCTCCGGATATTTCTTTGGTTTCTGGAGATAGAACGAGTACGCCTAGAGTGTCGGGTAGAGGCACCAACAAAAGGATTATTCGTAGGGGCAACTCACGAGTTGCCACTACAACTCGAACACCGCGCACTCTGAAGAGTGCGGCTGCGAATTCGAAACTGTAAACGAAGACACCTCACTCCCTGAATCCCCCTCTCCGTAAAACGGAGAGGGGGACAGAGACACGAACCTTAAGGTTCGTGCCGAAGGGGGAGAGGTCAAAAAGAGATGACCAACCAGGAAATAGCAGATATTCTGATACACATCTCCGAGATTCTTGACATTCAGGGAGAGAATCCTTTCAAGATCAGGGCGTACATCAAGGCGGCCGAGACCGTTGAGGGTCTGACCTACCAGCTCTCCTCTCTGGAAGACAAGAGCAAGATGAAAGAGCTCCCCGGGATCGGGGAGGCCATCGCCAAAAAGATGACCGAGCTTCTGGAGACGGGAAAGCTGAACTATTACGAGGATCTGAAGAAATCGGAATACGCCCCGCTGATTGAATTCCTGAGAATTCCGGGAGTGGGACCGAAACATGCCAAACTGGTGTTCGACCAACTGGGAATAAGAACCATAGCTCAGTTAAAGAGGGCGGCCGAAAAGGGGAAACTGAGAGGACTACCTGGCCTGGGTGAGAAGGTGGAGCAGAACATCCTTCAGGGAATCCAACAGGTCCAGAAATACAAGGAGAGGCTTCCCCTGGCATTCATCCACCCCCGAGCACAAGGCATTCTGGAGGACGTGAGAAAAGTCAAGGAGGTGAAGAAGATCACGCTGGCTGGTTCCCTGAGAAGGATGAGAGAGACCATAGCGGACGTCGATATCCTGGTCGCCTCGGCGAAACCCCAGCCGGTGATGGCCGCCTTTGTCGGTCTGCCACAGACCAAAAAGATCATAGCTAAGGGCGAGACCAAATCGAGCATCCTCACCCGAGAAGGATTCCAGGTCGACCTGCGGGTGGTCGAGCCGCAAAGCTTCGGCGCGGCTCAGCACTATTTCACCGGATCAAAGGCCCACAATATCAGGATCAGATCCTTGGGAATCGACAGGAAGCTGAAGGTCAACGAGTACGGGGTGTTCCGGGGAAAGAAAAGCATCGCCGGACTGACCGAGGAGGAGGTTTTCAGATCTGTGGGACTTCCCTTTATTCCTCCCGAGTTGAGAGAAGATCAGGGTGAGATCGAAGCCGGGCTGAAAGGCAAGCTTCCTCATCTGGTGGTGCTGAAGGATTTGAAAGGCGATCTGCACACACATACCGAATGGACAGACGGTCATCTCTCCATAGAGGAGATGGCCAGGGCGGCTCAGAAAAGGGGCTACCGATACCTGGCCATCTGTGATCATTCCCCAACCGTGGGAGTCACCAATGGTCTCGATCCTCAGAGATTGGAAAAGCAGATGGAGGAGATCGACAAGCTCAACAGGAAGATTGCGGCAACCAAAGGTGGCAAGGATTTCAGAATCCTGAAAGGCATCGAGGTTGACATAAAAGCCAATGGCCAACTCGATTTGCCGGATGAGGTCCTCAAGGAGCTGGACGTCGTGGGCGCTGCGGTGCACACCAGGTTCGGCCAGAGTGAAGGGGAGATGACAAAAAGGATCGTGAAGGCGGTCGAGAATCCCCATGTGGACATAATCGCTCATCCTACCGGAAGGCTGATAGGCAGAAGAGAGCCTTATCTGTTAGACATGGACAAGCTTATGGATGCCTGCAAGGCTAACGGCAAGGCTCTGGAACTAAATGCCTATCCGGAAAGACTCGATCTCTCCGATCTCAATTGCCGCAAGGCCAAAGAAAGAGGAATCAGGATCGCCCTTTCATCGGATGCGCACAGAGACAATCATCTCGACTGGATAAGCTTTGGAGTAGCCACCGCCAGAAGAGGTTGGATCGAGCAGGGGGATGTGATCAACACACTTCCATTGACCAGGCTCTTGAAGTGGTTGAAGCATTAGTGCCCCAATGATGCGGCTAAAGCCACATGGATGAGGAAACGAGTTCTCTCAGTTGCTTAAAAGCAACTGGAATAGATGAAATCAAGAAGATGAATTGCGGTTGTCTTGTCGGCAACTGGAATGGATGAAATCAAATTGCGCTGATTGAACGCAACTAAGCCAGAAAGTTAATGAAATTAATTGCAGTTCGCTTTAGCGAACTGATTGAAGAAAATATGAACTGATTGGCTTCAGCCACATAAAAAGCCGACAGGCACACAAGAGTGACTGCCCGTAGGGGCAACTCCCCGCCTATGGCGGGATGTCCCACATGAGTTGTGCCTACCACTGCCGTGACAGCGTCCCGCTGGATGTTGTGATCCAGCGGTTGCCGCACTCTAAAGAATGCGGATGCAAAAAAAGTCTTTCCTCGACAGGAAGAAATCAATACTTTATGCTGAGACCATGATTGTGGCAGAGGTTGAATCAAAGATGTTTTCATCAGTAAGAAGACGGCAGCCGGCATCAGCCTGCGTTCCGCCTTTAACCTTCAACCTCTGACCTTAAACCTTAAACGCCTTTATCGCAGTGATGAATTCAAAACAATACCTTCCCCTGCAGAGCGTCGCCCTTCCCTTCGTGGCCATGGCGGCGGCCACGGCTTTTTTGTATTTCGCCAGTCCCATCGTCATACCGTTGATAATCGCCGCCTCGCTGGCTTATGTCCTTAGCCCGGCGGTATCGCTTTTGAGAAAGCTCAAGATTCCCCACGCCCTGGCGGTGATCCTGGTTCTGATAGTCAGCTTTTTCATCATCGGGGTGATCGGATATTCCCTGTTCGGGCAGGTGAACAGTCTGGTTCAGGAACTCCCCTCCTATTGGAATACCATAGTCCGGTATTCCGCGGGACTTCTGGACAAGTACCAGGAGCTCTTCCCCCAGGCACAGAATTTAGATTGGAGCAGTTTTCAACTGAAGGATTTCTCGGGGGTGACCAAATATCTCTTCCGGGGAATAAGCTCCACCATATCCTTCCTGTTCAGCCTTCTTTTGGTTCTGTTTTTGACCTTCTTCATCTTAAACGATCAGGGCTTGCTGAAAGAGAAGCTGATTCGCGCCTTCAGCAAGAGCAAGGAGGAGACCGGGACCGAGATACTGGGGGAGATAAACCAGCAGATTCGCGGCTTTCTTCTGGTCAAGTTCGGCATCTCGTTTGCGCTGGCGGTGATTTTTACCCTGGGGCTTCTGATCATCGGAGTGAACTACGCTTACATCTGGGGACCTCTGGCCGGGATGCTGAACCTGATCCCTTACGTGGGACCGATAATAGGGGCAATCCCACCTTTGATAATGGCGGCGGTGCAGTTCAAAGCCCTGATGCCGGTCATCTGGGTACTCATTCTGTTTTTGGTGTTTCAGAACCTGGAAGGGAATATAGTCACTCCGAAGTTGATGGGAGACAAACTGAATTTGAGTCCCCTGGCGGTGCTGGTCTCGGTTATGTTCTGGACCTGGTTATGGGGCGCCATCGGCATCATCCTGGCCATCCCCATCACCGCGTCGGTCAAGGTGATCTGCGACCGGGTGGAGGCTCTGCAGCCTATAGGAATCCTGCTGGGAGGAAAAGGCGACTAGCGGTTTGTAGGGGCGAACCTTGAGGTTCGCCCGAAGTGTTTTTGCACGCGATCGTCCGGGAATGCAAAAACGGTGAGAACATGTCACTTCTATCTCTCTTAGCCAAGCTCACCTCCTCCCCATTCTACACCATCGTGCGGGGAAAGGCGGTCTTCTTCGGAACCTGGATGAAGGAAACCTTTCTTCACACCTTCTACCGGGACAACTGTGCTCTGATGGCCGCGGCCATCTCCTTTTACGCCATCCTCTCGGTGCTGCCCATCTTTCTGCTCTTCATGTCGGTTTCGGGGTACATCCTGCACTCGTCCACGCAGGCTTTTGAGGCGGTGACAAGTCTTCTCCTTAAGACCTTTCCCGCATCAACCAAGGCGGTCTTCAGCATCCTATCCGATCTCATCCAGCGAAAGACCGTGTTCGGGCTGATCGGATTGGCCGGCTTGATCTGGGCGGCATCCCGGATATTCTCCGCGGTGGAGAACTCCATGAACATCGTCTGGAAGGTGCAGAGGGGGAGGGCCTACTGGCACAGCAAGTTTCTCTCCTTGCTCTTGGTGCCCATCTCGATTCTGATCATGCTCTCGTCTTTGGCCTTCACGGTCTTTTACACCGTGGCCAAGGACTTCGAAATCCCTCTTCTGGGATTGAAGGTGAGCGAGGCGGCTTTGATGAGCAAGCTGTTCGCCGTGCTCATGCCGGTGGTGCTCGGTTTTTTGCTCTTCTTCTTGATCTACAAGATCATACCCTATCGAAAGATCGACACCCGGGCGGCCTTGATAGGTGCTGTCTGTGCGGGCGTCTTGTGGGAGCTGGCCAAGCTGCTTTTCGACATCTACATCAAGAACTACGCCAACTTCCAGAAGATCTACGGCTCGTTCGGAACCATCGTGGTGATGTGCTTCTGGATATACTACTCCGCTTTCATAATCTTAATCGGTGCGGAGATCGGGTCCAACTACGAGGAGACCAAAAAGAGACTGTCTCCGGTGTGAACCGTATGATTTATGCCATCGGACGTAACCCACTTGTATTGACAGAAACTCCACGAGGAAACCAAGAGACCACGGTAGCCGCACCCTTCAGGGTGCGCACAAGCGCGGGTGGCTCACAGCTCTGCTGTGAGGTGGTATAGGCGGTCCGAAACCTCCCCTGACGGGGAGGATTTCGGACCTACAAGCTCGGCATTTGACAAAGAAAAGGATCAGCAGCATTCGGTTCCTGATCCAAACGGAATCAGGAAATATCAAATGCGGCTAAAGCCGCGTTAATGACAAGGTTTTCTCGACGGTTGCTTAAAAGCAACCGGAATAGATGAAGGAGACAAGTCAATTGCAGTTCGCTTTAGCCACCGAAGAAAGAAATCAATTGCAGTTCGCTTTAGCGAACTGTTAAGAGAACATATGGGCCAATTGGCTTCAGCCACATGAGAAACCCGGCCATTGATCCAATAACCAAAGGCCCCGCCACCGAGCTATCGAGAAACGACCCGTATGCCTTCCCTTTTGAACAACGCCGCGGTAACCCCGTCGCCTCTGACCCTTCTCCCTTTACGCTTGATCTGTCCGCAGCCGCAGGAAGGACTTCTTTGCTTGAGTATGGCCTTCTTCACCCCGAACCTTTGCGCAATCTTCAAAGAGGCAAACGCGCCCTGCAGCAGGAAAGGAGTGACATCCTCTCCGCTTCTTGAGATCACCGGAGCATCACCGGTCAGAACGTCTTTCCCCTCCCCCCAGGCGATGTCCATAGCCGTTCTGGGAATGGGAAGCCCTCCCAGAACCTCCGGACAGACCGGTATGGCCCTCCCGGTGCGCACCAGTCTCTCCGCTTTCGGATCAAGCGCGCTTTTCCGGTCGTAGCGGCAGGGGATGCCGCAGAGACATGCGGATACCAGATATTCGATCCTACTGCTCATCGGATGGCATCAAGTCTGAAGTCACAAAAAAACCTCGATCTTCTGCCGAGGTTATCTTGAATCGCTGCCGACCAACGCCGCTTGGTCAGTCCACCAGGTAATCGCTCACCAAAAAGTACCTCAGCGGGTTTCTGGCCCGGCCCTGAAAGTGAACCTCGTAGTGAAGGTGGGGACCGGTGGAGTAACCGGTGTTTCCCACCGCACCGATAAGCTCACCCCTGGTCAGGTGCTGTCCGCGCTTTACCGAGATTCGGGACAGGTGCGCATATATGGTTTTGTAGCCATAACCGTGGTTGACCTCGATCAGCTTGCCCAACCCCACGTCTCTTTTCACCTTGCTGACCACGCCGTCGGCGGTAACGTGGACCGGCGTCCCGATGTCAGCGGCTAAGTCCACTCCCCGGTGAAGCTGCCTTCTGCCGGTAAAGGGATCGACCCTCATGCCGAATCCACAGCTTAAGTAACCGGACGAAGGTCTGATCGAGGGAGTGTGATCCAGAGTCTTCTTCCTGTCGGACAGGCTGGAATATATCTCCTCGAAATTATCCTTCTCGAATCTGGCCTGCCTGAGGAGCTTGTCCAGTTGGGTCTCGGCAAGGTACAACTCCTCAAAGTCCTGGTCGGTATAATCCTGGTTCTGCGGCATCGGTCCCCCAACTCCCAGCTCTCTTATCTGCGGGTCCACCTCCGGCAGGCCGAAGACCATCCTGACCTGTTCCTCCTTTTCGATCAACTCCGCCATCTGGCCCTGCAGGCTTGATATGGTCGAATTCATCTCATCCAGTTTGGCCTGCAAGAGTTCGTTTTTCTTCTCCAGACGGCCCAGCTTGATCTTATCCACGACTCCACCGGCACCGCTTAAGGAGAAGAACATGCAAGAAGACAAAACCAGCGTCGCGCCGACCAAGAACAAAACCAGCGTCCGAGGAGATATCTTTATCTCCCTTATCCTGCCCTTTTGGTGAGGAATAATCAAAACGGAAATTTTCTCTCTGAGATTCATTTGCTATTCCAATTAGGGTGAACCGCTCAGATTCAGTACGGAACCTGGCCCAATACAAATCGGGAAAAAATATACCCGTGATTTTATCTTGTCAAGGATTTTTTTGTGTCAGGAGATCTTTTCGGACCGGGGAACGCAAATGAGGAAGGTTCTGTTATTTGATTAGGATATATTCCTTCTTGAGGATCTTGTTTACCACTTTGACGAATTTCTCCGAGTTGAGAGTCTGTAGACTGTAGATGTGCCAATAGGTCTTCTCCGGCTTCTGATAATTGGTCTTTCTTCTTTTCGGCATCGCCCTTGGTCTCCCCCACTCAGCCTCAAAGACCGGTGTGGGCAGATCGAGCATGCCTACACTGACCTTATCGGCAACTGGCTTGGTTTCTGCATTCAACTTTTTCGCCATCGGATTATGCAATCATCATGCCCGAAACGAAGGAGTGGAAAAAACCTCTCAGCCAGAAGGGCAACTTTCAATTCCACTTGAACTTAGCCGCGAGGGGCCAAATTCGCTCACCTTTCTTTAAGCCGGCGAACTCAAAGGAACTTATTGGGGGCTCGCCAGAGGGTATAGCCTCGTGTCAACACCTCCTCTGCAGATTCGTCTGCTCCGATCGTTTGATAGTTGCCTTTACCCAGCCACACGATAAAACGGTTTGACAGGCCGCGGGTGCTCTCCCGGCCATTAAACATCACGGTATGGCTTGATGTAGGTGGAACGAGGAAATCTCTGAAGAACTGAAGCTACGACGAGAAACCTAAATGAGGAAACCGCCCCCTCGCGGGCCCCAGGTCGGGCAAAGTCGTAGAGCCTAGAGCTTCTGGATTTAGCTTGTGCATTTCTTTCCCTCTTCCACCTTCCAAAAGAAACTACGCAGTGCACACAGCGTTGTCAAGCATTTTATCGCAAGGATCTCTCGGCCTGTCCCGTTTGTCGGCAAAATGGGCAAATCCGACTAAATCGACCCTGTAATCTTCAATTGACTCAATGACTTACGCGAGCATACGTAATGTTACATATTTTTGTCTCAGGAGAACCTTAGTCACGCTTCTGGTCTTGAAAATCGTTCTTTTTCGCTGCCGACCCACCGAAGAGGTCGCCGAAGGATGCCAAGTGAAGAACGGTAAAGGAGACTCCGCCTGAGTGGTCGGACGGAACAGGGCGAAGCCGTTCTCTACTGTCGTTCTCGTTCCCTCGCGGACTGGAGAGGGGGCGGAGTGGTATCGGGTCAACTTTTGGGTTGTATTCGAGCTTTTCATTTGCTATTTTTGGAGGGACCGGCGAAACTTATTCTGGCCGTGAACGTATTGAAAAACTGAAAGGGATCCCGTTGGCGAAAGACGACGACCAGATCCTGATAGAGAAAGCACTGGCGGGAAACGAAGGCGCCTATAGGCTGCTGCTTACTCGACACAAGGACGCGATCTACCGGATGATCGTGAGGATCGTCCACAATCAGGAAGAGGCCCAGGACCTGGTTCAGGAAACCTTCATGAAGGCTTTTGGGTCCCTTTCAAGCTATAAGTGTCAGTACAGGTTCACCACCTGGCTGTACAAGATTGCGGCCAACAGCTGCATTGACCATTTGAGAAAAAGGAGGTTGGTTTCGGTATCGCTGGATCAGCCGCTCAAGACCAAAGACGGAGAGGTCACCATTGAGGTTGCCGACTGGACCTACAATCCCGAGCAGGACCTGACCGCCAGGCAGAAATCCCTCTCCATCGATGCGGCGATCGATTCGCTTCCCCAGAAGTACCGGGAGGTGATACTCTACCGGCATAAGCAGGACAAGTCTTATGAGGAGATTGCACAGATTCTAAGCATCCCGGTGGGTACGGTCAAGGCCAGGATCTTCAGAGCCCGGGAGCTCTTGAAGAAAAGATTGAAGGCGCTGAGATGAGAATAGGCTGAGAGTTTTTGGCGATTCGTTCCCCCGCCTGCCAATCGCCATGATCGTCGGTGCCCGTATCCAGAGATGCGAAACGGAGATATGACATGAGAGTCTCATTCATCAAAACCACCCTGATCTGTCTGCTGTTCTGTCTGGCCGCCATGCTGTGGCTCCGTGTCCGGGCTCAGGTGACCGAATCGCCGGAGGGGACGGGTTCCCCGGACGTTGAAGAGTCGACCACCGAAGATTTCTCCTTCGTAGCCGAGGAGATAAGCATCAGCGAGGGGAGGATTTACGTGCGCACCGCTGAGGGGCAGGAGCTTCTCATCGGTCCGGAGGGCAGAATCCACCTGCCCACCGAGGACGGCAGGAGGATAGTCCTAAGCGGGGAAGAGTTGGCGGACGAGATAATCATAGAGGGGGGCAAGATCAAGATAGGAAATAGAGAATTCGACTTTCGGGATCTCGGTGATCTGAGTACCTTGGGTGGTCTTGAAGCCTTAGACGTTTTGGATGAAATCGCCCCGCCCAGGCCTCCCAGACCCAGGGTCCGGCCGAGGCCTCTCTCCAGCGCCGGCGTATTCAGAATGGGAAAGGATCTGACGGTGGAGGAGGACGAGGAGGTAGACGGTGACGTTGTAGCCTTGGGCGGAAGCGTGGAGATCAGGGGGACGGTTACCGGAAACGCGGTCGCCATAGGCGGCGATGTGGAAATCTTTAACACGGGAATCGTGGAAGGGGATGCGGTGAGTGTTGGGGGACATGTGATCAGGCAGGGAGATGCGGTGGTCAAGGGAGAGAAGGTGAGCATCGCTTTTTTGTCCGGGCCCCGCTTTCGCTTCCCCTCCCTGCATGCGCCCTTTCCCTTTTTCCTGACAGGTTTTCGCGCGCCGGCCTGGGCCTTCTTCGCCCGCATTCTCAAGATCCTGCTGTTCATTTTCATCGGTATCGTAACACTTTCCATCCTGCCCCGACACGTTGGTAAGGTGAAGGAAAAGGTAAAACAAGATTTCCTCAAGTCGGGGCTGGTGGGGCTGGCTGCGGAGATTCTAATCATCCCCATTTTCATCCTGTTGATCATCACCATAATCGGCATACCGGTGGCCGTGCTGGTCGAGCCTCTGCTAATAATAGCTGCTTTGATATTGGGCTATACCGGGGTCTGCCTGTTCGTCGGGGAGAAGCTCCAAGAGCACACCAGCTTAAAGCCGGACACAAAGATCATGATCCTGGTGATCGGAATTCTGGCCGTGGAGCTGGTGCCGCTTCTGGCCAGAGTACTGGGTTTCTTCGGAGGTCCCTTCTCACCTTTAGGGTGGATAGTGGCCTTTATAGGTTGGATGATCGGATACGTAGTTATAACGGTGGGCTTGGGCGCATCTATCCTGACCCGGCTGGGGACCCGACCCAAGGAGGTCGGCCTGGCAGCCGCTCCTGCCGATAGCGACACCGACGGGAAACCGGCGACCTAAAAAGATTAGGAGTACACGACCATGCTGGAGACAGTCAAGAAGGTTTCATTGGGAGCGCTCATCTTAAGCATCATTTCGGTCAATCCGCTGAGCACGGAAAACCTGTGGGCGGGGAAGCGCTCTATCGACAAGATCACGAAGACAATCGAGTTGAAGGGAGAGAAACATCTCACCGTGAAGCTGGACGTGGGCGCGGCGATCATAGACCTTCGCAAGAATCGCACCGGCGACCTTCTGAACGCGGAGGTAGAGTACGACCCGGATGAGCTGCGGGTAGACATAGAATACGACCTCGACAAAGACGAAGGCACCCTCTACTTGGAGAGTGAATCCAGGCGCAAGGGCATAGATCTGGACAAGGAGGACCATTACTGGAACCTTGAGTTCACCGACAGGATACCCATCACCTTCGAGATAGACGTGGGGGCGTGTGAGGCCGACTTCGACTTCTCCGGTCTGAAGATCGACCGGCTGGACATGGATTTGGGGGCCTCATCGGTGGACGTGGATTTCCGAAAACCCAACCCGGTAAGGATGCGCAAGATGATGATAGACGTGGGGGCAAGCCAACTCACCATCATCGGGCTGGGCAACGCCAACCTCGAGCGGCTCTCCTTTGACGGGGGAGTGGGCGATTTTACCCTGGACTTCTCCGGCGAATTCGAGCGCCCCGGACACGTCGACATAGACGTGGGACTGGGCAGTCTCACCATTCGTTTGCCTGAAGATGCGGGAGTGGAGATCAACAGCGAATCCTCGTTTCTCTCCTCCTTCTCCATAGACAAGCACGATTTCGACGAGGTCGAGGACGATGTCTACCAGAACGACAAGTTCGGCCAGACCGACAAGGAGTTGATCTTCAACGTGGATATCGGTTTGGGCTCAATCGAAATCGAAACCAGCGGTCGTTGACAGTCACGCTCGCTGACCGAAGAAGGGCTGCCTTAGAATTTCTGTCGATTTGCACCAATCACGTCCCCTGGTGCAGAGACCTCGCTACTTTGTCGCCGGACATCACGTCGGGCTCTCTCAAAACTGACAAAAGGAGAAAAAGCATGGTCGCAGACGTGAAGGCATGCGAGTCCTGCGGCATGCCCATGCCACAGGCAAAAGATCACGGCGGGGGAGACGTGGGCAATCCCTACTGCGTTCATTGCACGGACCAAACCGGCAAGCTCAAAAGTCGCTCTGAAATCAGGGAAGGGATGATCAACCTCTACATGTCTCGAACGGGAAAGCCGCGGGAAGAGGCGGAGAGCTTCGCGGACGAGCAGATGAAGAAGCTGCCGGCGTGGAAAAACGGGTAATGGGCCTGGAATTCGTCACGGACGCCCCGTCCGCGAGGGGAGGCTGTAGGGGCGAATCTTCAGATTCGCCCGCTCCCTTTGGGTGGAGCTAAAGCTCCACCCCTACATTACTTCAGCAACACTAACTTCTTGGTATCGGAGAAATTCCCAACCTGAATCCGGTAAAAGTAGACACCGGAAGCTACCCCTTTCCCCGAATCGTTCTTACCGTCCCAGAAAACAGATTTGTTACCTGCGGACAGATATTCGGAGACAATAGTGCGGACTTTTCTCCCCAGAACATCATGGAGTGTCAGGGCGACATGACCAGAGTTCGCCAGCTTGAACTGTATTCTCGTGGTTTGGTTGAAGGGATTGGGGTAGCTTTGGGAAAGTGTGAATTCGGAGGGTTGCTCGTCGTCCCGAGTCTCATCGGTAACCTGAACAGGTGTCTGGACGTACTTTATGGTAACGTAGTCAAAACCCGTTCCACAGCCGACGCTATACCCACACACATACACGTTGCCTGAGTCATCTACGGCTATCGCGGAGGCATAATCGGCGGTATCAGCCGGGCCATTGTATCTTTGAACCCACAGTTCGTTGCCGTGCGTGTCATATTTGATGGTGACGATGTCATGATCAGTTCCATCACCGTGACTGTTCCCCACCACATAGACATTACAGCGATCATCCACCGCAAGAGCAACAGCCCAATCGTGGTAACTTGCCGTTCCATCGTATCTTCGAAGCCACAGCTGGGCCCCGTCTGAGTCATACTTGACGGTCCCGTAGTCCATGTACGTTCCGAAGTAATCGTAATAGTACCCGGTCACATAGACGTTGCCAATGCTATCCACGGCAATGTCGTGAGGTTTGTCCCAGTAGTCTGCTGGTCCCCGAAATATTCTCGTCCACGCGGTGTCTCCATTGGCATAGTACTTAACGGTCCCATACTCGGTGTACCACTTAAGCCCAATCGCTCCAGTTACGTACACATTGCCCCAATCGTCGATGGTCATGGCCTTAGCGTAATCCCAATGGTTTGCGGGCCCATTGTATCTTCTTACCCACGCGGTATCCCCGTTGGGAAGATATTTCACAGTGGTCATATCCCCGTATGTCTGGTTTCCTCCGTCGCTCGTCCCGGTCACGTAAACATTCCCAGAATCATCAGCGGCGATGTCCACAGCCCAATCACTCTTTCTAACCCCCCCATCGTATCTTCTCACCCAGGCGGTGTCTCCGTCGGAATCAAACTTCAAGGTTGCATAATCAATGTTAAGGAAGTAACTCTCCCCCGTCACAGATACGTTCCCATAATCATCCACGGCTATGGCACAGGAGTACTCCGATGCGGAGTACACGCTATCCGTGCAGAAGGAATCTATGATTCCACACACTCCATCGTATCTCCGCGTCCAAGCGGTGTCTCCATCGGGATGGTACTTGATGACGGCATAGTCACTTTCACTAGCCCCAGTGACATAGACATTGCCGCAAGCGTCGACAGCGATGGAGCGGGCTTGATCTCCTATGCTTCGGGGTCCGTTGTAGCGTCTTGTCCAAACCGTGTCTCCGTTCGGGTCATACCTTATGGTGAGATAATCGATGGTTGTTACGCTGTCCTTACTACCTCCGGTCACATAGACATTGCCCAGGTCGTCAATCGCAATTGCACAGGCTTCGTCGTAGTCGTTCCCCGGTCCGTTGTATCTCCGTACCCAGGCGGTATCTACGTCGGCAATGCCAGGTGCCGCCCACAGGAGAAAGAGAAATGTTGTTACGACCTTTCGGAACATGCTCCCACCTCGCGCGCAAATTGGACGATGCCGAGACGAACGGAGAACCAGGATCACAGTAAACTCCCGTATCCCTAATCATGCTGCGGAATCCAATTACAATATAGCACAGGTGTGAAGGAATGCAACAGAAATGTTCGTGTAGGTGCTCGTTTCCCGGACGCCCGCCCGCACGGGTGGGGGACCGTATGGTCGTCGAGCAAGAAACGCCCAATGAATTGGGCGACCACATCTCCCCGTTGCTCTTTGGTAAGTTTTGCTGGACCTGCAATGAAAAAGCCCCCCGCATTTTGCGGGAGGCTTTTCCCTCTTCAAGACTTTTGGCTATTTTTTAGTTGAGGTAAGCACGCAGGGACTTGCTGCGGGAGGCGTGTCTCAATCTTCGGATAGCCTTCTCCTTGATCTGTCTTACCCTCTCCCGGGTGAGGCTGAACCTGGCCCCGATCTCCTCCAAGGTCAGCGCCTTCTCGGAGTTCAGGCCAAAATAGAGGTTGATCACCTCGGCCTCTCGGGCAGAAAGGGTATCCAGCGCTCTTTCGATCTCCAGCTTTAACGACTCGGTCAACAGATCCTCATCCGGTGCCGGCTGGTATTCATCCTCCAGCACGTCCATGAGGCTGTTGTCCTCGGAGACCGAAAAGGGCGCATCCAAAGACAGATGGCTGTTGGAGATTTTAAGGGTATCCGATACCTCCACAGCAGATAGCTCCAGTTCCCTGGCGATCTCGTCCGGTGAGGGCTCTCTTCCGTACTCCTGCTCCAACGAGCTGGAGATTTTGCCTATCTTGTGCAAAGTTCCCACCCGGTTCAGAGGCAGCCGTACGATACGCGACTGCTCCGCCAATGACTGAAGTATCGCCTGCCTGATCCACCACACAGCATAGGAGATGAACTTGAACCCTCGGGTCTCGTCGAATCTTTTGGCCGCCTTAATCAACCCTATATTGCCTTCGTTGATCAGATCGGCCAGGGACAGACCCTGGTTCTGATATTGCTTGGCCACAGAGACCACGAACCGTAAGTTGGCCTTGGTCAACTTCTCCAGGGCGGTTTGGTCTCCCAGCTTGATCATCTTGGCCAAGCGCACCTCCTCGGCTGCGTTGATCAGGGGAGTCTCTCCTATCTCCCTCAGGTAAAGATCCAGGGACCTGTCTTCCTCCCTGTACCTTCTGGCCTGCTTTGCCAATTTCTTGACCTCTCCTCCTTTGTTTTGGGCCCCGCCGGATGCGGGGTCTCAAGGTTGATGGTAACGAAATACCGAAGAAACGTTATCAGGGTTTAACCGCTGTGAAGAGCGGCTCTCCGTTCCTGTAAACCAACAGAAGGACAGCTTTCTTGGTGTCCTTCAGGGCCCTCACCGCCCTTTTGTAATCATCCAAATCCTCGAGTTCCCGGTCGTCCACCTTCACTATGATATCGCCCGCGCGCAGGCCGCCCTCCTGGGCCGGGCTGCCGGGCTCTACCTTTTCCACTATCACCCCCGGTCTAAATCTGACGTTGTACTGACCGGCCAAATCCCTGGTGGAGGTGCGCACCTGCAGGCCAAACCATTCCTCCGCCTCCTCTTCCTCCGGCGGGGACGGCTCTCCCGGTCCGGAGACGAACATCTCCCTGTCGGTCAGGGTCAAACTCTTGGTCAGCCTCTTGCCCTTTCTCACGATATCCAAAGTGACCTCTTCTCCCGGGTCCTTGGCGGCCACCATGATCATCAGCTCCTGGCCGTTTCTTACCTTCTTTCCGTTGAATCCGGTTATGACATCGCCCATTTCAAGCCCCGCCTTTTCCGCCGGCGTTCCCGGCTCGACGTTCCGCACCAGCACCCCCTCGGCCGAAGGAAGATCCAGCGCGTCGGCGGTGCTCTTGTTTATATCCTGAAGGCCTATTCCTATGAACCCCCTGGAGACCTTGCCCTTCTCCACCAGATCGGGAATCACCGACTTGGCCAGATCTATGGGGATGGCGAACCCTATCCCGATGTTGAATCCCGCCCCGGTGGGGTTGGTGATAGCCGAGTTTATCCCCACCACCTCGCCGCGGATGTTGACCAGAGGTCCCCCGCTGTTTCCCGGATTGATGGAGGCGTCGGTCTGGATGTAATTCTGGTACTGGGGAGTGTCCTCCGGGCCGAAATAGAGGTTTCCCCGCCCCTTGGCACTGACCACTCCTACGGTGACTGTTCTGTCCAGGCCCAGTTCGGGAAATGGGTTCCCGATGGCCATGACCCACTCCCCCACCCTCAGAGCGTCCGAGTTGCCAAGTTGGGCGGCGGGAAGCTGATCATCCACCTCGATCTTGAGCACGGCTATGTCGGTGTCCCTATCCAGACCCACCACCTCGGCTGTATGGGGAGTGCCGTCGGGCAAGGTGACGGATATGTTGTCCGCGCCCGAGACCACGTGATTGTTGGTCAGTATGTAGCCGTCCTCCCTGAATATGAAACCGGAACCCAAACTCTGGCCCCGCTGAGTTTGCGGCCTTCTCTCCGGAACCTCGCCGAAGAACCTGCGGAAGAATTCGTCGAAGGGGGAAGAGTCACGGTAGGAACCGCTCTTGACCACCTTCTCGGCTCTTATGTTTACCACCGCCGGGCTGACCCGCTCCGCCACCTTCACGAAGGGGCTCTCCGGCCCGGACAGCAATAATTCTTTGGAAGGAGGAAATTCATCCGTCTGGCCCCTCGCCTCTTCCGGGGCGGCGTTCGCCCGGGAGTCCACCTGGGAAGATGGAGGCCAGTCGCAGCCAGCTGTGAGCAGTGTGCCGAGCCCCGCCAGGAGAATGGCAAAGACGACAAGAGAAAAGGGCTTTACTGGTTTAAAGAAGCGTTCGCTATGATTCAAACCGTCCACCCCAAAAAGAACTAAAACTCTATCAAATAGACTTTGCGCCCCGGCGACTTAATACAAACCTATGTGATCTTTCGCAAGTCCAATCTCCTCAACAACTCCCGACCCAACTCTTTCCGCTTCCCCTGCTTGCAAAAGCATGAAGTCAAAATGCAAAAAAGTATACGCTTCAAGTGAAAATCTGTTGCAGGCAGGGCACAAAAAATGTCCCTATTTATCGGACTGTCTTGGCGTCAGGGATTTGTCAAACAGGCTCTCCTACGGATCCGTCTGCCCGGGCGCCCATACGGGCCCGTCTGGGGGCACCCGTCCGGGTGGACGCCGTGCTTGACCTACAAAGTCGGCGCAGACTGAAGTCTGCGGCTACAAAAGATCAATCCTGCGTGAGTCTGATGGGTGAGAGATGTGGTTGGACTCTTCGGTGTGCGATGCGCCAGAACCTAACTTAAGTTAGGTTCTGGCTCCCCTCCCAGGCCGCCGGGGATGAACCCTTGATTGGAATTCTTCTCACCTGACCGGACAAGTTGCCGATTCATTGAATAGCTCCGTATAAAGGATGAGTTGGATTTAGCATCTTTAACAAGACGGTTGGAATTCGCCAGGAGGGAGTATGAAGAAGCTGATTCTCATGATGTGTGTCTTCTCCGTGTCTTTCTGTTTTGTCCTGAATGTGATCGACCCCGTGCCCGTCATTGCCAAAGACGATCAGAAGACCCTCAAGCTCTTCGATGATCTGCAGAGGACCATCATCTCGGTATCGGATGCCATCAAACCGTCGGTGGTGCATATCGAGGTGGTGAAGAAGACCGGGCAGATCAAATATAAGTCGATGGCCTCGGGCTTGGTGGTGGACAGGGAAGGATTCATTCTCACCAACGATCACGTGGTGGATGATGCCAAGAGCGTGACCGTGACCCTTCCCAGCAAGCTCGAATATCCGGCCGAGATCATCGGGACCGACAAGCAGACCGACTTAGCCTTGATCAAGATCCAGACCAGCGAAGAGCTCTCCGTGGCCAAGCTGGGAAACTCCGACGACGTGCGGGTGGGGGAATGGGTGATAGCGGTGGGCAACCCCTACGGCTTCGATCGCACCGTCTCCTTCGGGATAGTCAGCGGCAAGGGACGGGTGCTTCCCAATCTTCCCATCGAGACCCAGTTGATCAATGATTTCATCCAAACCGATGCGGCCATCGATCCGGGCTCATCCGGCGGGCCCTTGGTGAACCTGCGCGGCGAGGTGATCGGCATAAACTCCATCGGGTTCGGCCGGGGACAGGGTTTCACCATCCCCATGAACACGGCCAACGACGTGAAGGACAAGCTCCTCTCCAGCGGCACCATCCAGCGGGGATGGCTGGGCGTGGCCATCCAGCCCTTGAGCCGGGACTACGCCAGGTACTTTCATGATCCGGACCGGGAGGGAATCTTGATCGCCGATGTCATTACCGACTCGCCGGCCGAGAGGGCGGGTCTTCTTCCGGGCGACATCGTGATCGAGTACGACGGGGAGAAGATAACCGCGGAGAAAGAGGACGACTTAAACAAGTTCCGGGTTTTGGTCTCGCAGACCGAGGTGGGGGCGCCGGCCCGGCTGAAGATCTCCAGAGACGGCAGGGACACCAGCATCATCATACAGATCTCCAAGCAGCCCAAGGTGAAGGCGGACGAGTTCGAGGCCGAATGGGGCTTAACCGTCAAGGAGATCACCGACGCCATGTATCGCCAGAACATGCTGCAGGACAGAGAAGGGGTGATGGTCTCCTTCGTGGAGGTGGGTGGAGTGGCCAGCACCGCCCTTCTGCATGAAGGCGACGTGATAAAGAGGGTGGAGCAGTTCGAGATCAAGAACTTGGACGACTTCAAACAGAGCGCAGAGCTGGTGAAGGACAAAGAGCAGATCATGCTCACCGTGATGCGAGGAAAGAACCTCAGGTTCGTGTTGCTGCTGCCCAAGCAGGAGGAGACGGCGGCCACGCCGTAGAATCCTGCCACTTGTTGTCGCGGGATACCCTTACCACGCGACATTTGTGGTTCGGGGTGGGGGTTCATCCTGAAGGAGTTCACCCTGAAGGGCACCCCGAACCAACCTCTGTCGCCGGGCAGGATGCCCGGCCTACTAATTCGCATATTGCTCTCCTCAATAACACTCGAGAGTGGTTCGGGAATTCCAATTCCCGAACCAACTTGGAACCAACAGCCGGTGAAACTGGCGAAACAGGCCTTTCAGGGGTTTTTGAGGTTATTTTTGCGAAATTTCTATCTCCTGTTATCATATTCTCGTCGGACTTGTGCCATTTTTTGCGAGCGAAGGCCAGCGGGCAGGATGCCCTTCAGGGTGTCCTTCTATCCCGAAGATCTTCCTTCGACACTGAGTCTCAGGACGAAGTGCAGGATCGAGGGAAATCCCTTCAGGATGAACCCGGCCCTCCAACGCATACATTACTCTCCTCAATAACACTCCAGAGTGGTTCGGGAATTCCCCCGCGAAGCGTCCGGACGGACGCCCGTCTGGGCGGGATCCTAGTGACAATTCCCGAGCCAACTTAAAGTGTATGGTTCGGGGTGAGGGCACCCCGAACCAACCTCTGTTGCCGGGCGAGACGCCCTTCAGGATAAGTCCCTTCAGGATGAACCCGGCCTACCGGTGAAACTGATGAAACAGGGCTTTCAGGGAGTTTTGAGCTTAATTTTACGAAATTTCTATCTCCCGTATAACCATATTTCCAACATTTATGGTTCGGGGTGAGGGCACCCCGAACCAACCTCTGTTGCCGGGCAAGATGCCCTTCAGGATAAGTCCCTTTCCTTCGACCCTGAGGTCTCACTTCGTGCCGAGCGCAGTCACCCATACGGGTGCCCGTCTGGGCAGTGCGAGGCAGGACCGAAGGGCAGGATGAACCCGGCCTACCGGTGAAACTGGCGAAACAGGGCTTTCAGGGGGTTTTGAGCTTAATTTTGCGAAATTTCCATCTCCTGTCATTGCCTCGCCTTTATCTCCTCTCCGGCCATAAGGATATTTGTATCCGTAGATAAGCGGCCCGCATACTACTCTCCTCAATAACACTCGGGTCATCTGCATCACCATCAAGATTGTGGTGAAATTGCGCCCTGAGGTCGAGTTCGAGCCTTTGCTTACCCGCACCCTTTGTGCCTCCCAGACCGGTCTTCGACTCCCATAAAGGGAGAAGGAATCCTGTCCCACATACGTTTTCGGAAGGAGTTCAAGAGGAGCCTATTCAGCACTCCCACAGCAGAGCAGCGGGCCACCCGGCCTTTAGGATATACCCGGTCTGGCAAGCAGACCGGGCCACCCGCCGGTCTGGGAAGCAGACCGGGCCACCCGCCGCCGCCGGGCAGGATGCCCGGCCTACCAACGCGCATATTACTCTCCTAAATAACACTCGATCTATCTGATTCACCTTCAAGATTGTGGGGAAATTGGCTTTTGGGGAAGCGACCTCAGCTGGGCAGGGCGCGAGCGCGGGGATTCGGTCACTTGATCTATCCGATCACCCTCTCCTTGGTCCTCTCCCATCAAGGGAGAGGAAAGCCTCTCTTCCCCCCCTTGATGATAGGGAATTAAAGGGAGGCTGAGATGCTTTTGAATGCGAACTAGAGCAGAGCTGTGAACCATCTGGCCTTTAGGATATACCCGGTCTGGGAAGCAGACCGGGCCACCCGCCTCACCATTCGTTTACCCGAAGACGCGGGCGTGGAGATCAACAGCGAATCTTCGTTTCTCTCCTCTTTCTCCATAGATAAGCGTGAGTTCGACGAGGTCGAAGACGACGTCTATCAAAACGACAAGTTCGGCCAGACCGACAAGGAATTGATCTTCAACGTGGATATCGGTTTGGGCTCGATCGACATAGAATCCTGCGGTCGTTGACCGGTACGGTCGTTGACGAGAACGGCCGTTGACCGAAGAGCAGCCCCCTTCAGAGCCTCTCGACTTGCACCGATCCTGCCTCGTGGTGCAGAGGCCTCACGTCTCCAACGCCAGACATCACGCCGGAATTCTCCAAAGTGTGAAAAGGAGAAAACTATGGCTACAGACCCAAGAACCTGTCAGTCCTGTGGTATGCTCATGCTGCAGGCAAAAAATCACGGCGGGGGAGAGTTGGGCAATCCCTACTGCGTTCATTGCACGGATCAAACCGGGAAGCTCAAAGATCGCGCGGAGATCAGAGAAGGGATGATCAATCTCTACATGTCCCGAACGGGAAAGCCCCGCCAAGAGGCCGAAAGGTTCGTGGACGAGCAGATGAAGAAGCTGCCCGCGTGGAAAAAGTAGGGGAGATTCCTCGGCTCTCCGCTGA
>Ga0180436_10000162_pt1 | contig 70883 bp, 73 predicted proteins | sample SS_ome_2_FD_132434 | JGI IMG/M metagenome (GOLD analysis project Ga0180436, IMG submission 132434) | Hypersaline lake sediment archaeal communities from the Salton Sea, California, USA - SS_3_S_2 metaG | ecosystem: Environmental > Aquatic > Non-marine Saline and Alkaline > Hypersaline >...
ATCTCCACAATAGATGTATATAAAAGTCCCTGCGGCGTTGACGAAGAGACAAAAATCGAGACGGAAGGATTGCAGGCATACGGACATAACAGATATAAACTCGAGGAGTGGGTGTTTGATAATAAAGACCAATTTGATAAGATTTTAATAGTACGACTGCCTGGTCTGTTTGGACAGAATTTAAAAAAGAACTTTATTTATGATATGATTCATATCATTCCGTCCATGTTGAACCAGCAAAAATTCGACGAACTTTCCAAGCAAAGCAAAGCTGTCGAGAAGCACTATGTTTTGCAGGACAACGGATTTTATAAATGCGGGGATGTGACGAAGAGGGAAAAAGAACTTTTGAAAAAGGAGCTCTTGTCTTTAGGGTTCACAGCATTAAACTTCACCGACAGCAGAGCGAGCTTTCAATTCTATAACTTGGTGAATCTTATGGAACACATTATGATTGCCTTAGAAAACGGTTTGGAGAGGATTAATCTTGCGACCACACCTGTGAGAGCTGAAGAGGTGTATGAATTCGTGACAGGAGAAGTGTTCGAAAATATTATCGACAGACCGATACCGGATTACGATTTCAGGACGATACATTCAAGCCTTCTTGGGGGCAGAGGCGGATATATTGCATCCAAGGAAAGGATACTGAGCGATATAAAAACGTTTGTTGAAGCCGAAAAAGAGAAATAGAAAAGACGAGGAGAATTTATTTGAAATTATCGATATCGAATATCGCATGGGACAAAAAAAACGATGAATATATGTACGAATATATTAGGGAAAGCGGATTTGTCGGTATTGAGATTGCACCAACTCGAATTATCGAAAAAAATCCGTATGACAATATCGATATAGCAGCAGCCTTTTTAGACCTGATGGGTTCGAAAGATCTTGAAATTTCTTCGATGCAGTCGATTTGGTTCGGAAAACAGGAGAGAATTTTCTTTTCGAGCGAGGAAAGAGAAGTGCTTTTGAATTACACAAAAAAGGCGATAGACTTTGCATATGTATTGAATTGTAAAAACCTAGTTTTCGGGTCGCCGAAGAATAGAAGCTTTGAGAAAGAAGAGAGTTTAGCCGATGGTATGGACTTTTTTAAGAGCATAGCAGATTATGCAAAAGAAAAAGGCACATGCTTTTCCGTTGAGCCGAACCCAAAGATATACAATACGAATTTTATAAACAGAACAAGCGAAGCTTTTGAGTTTGCAAAGCAAATTGACAGAGAAGGATTCAAAGTCAATGTTGATTTCGGGACGATTATTCAAAACGAAGAGGACTTAAAGAGCATAGAAGAAAACATATCTTTGGTGAACCATATTCATATATCCGAACCGTATTTGGCAATACCGGAAAAAAGAGAAAAGCATAGAGAGCTTGCGGATATTCTGCATAAAACCAGTTATACCGGATATGTTTCGATTGAGATGAAAAACCATGGCGATATCGGGAAAGTGAAAGACACTATGAAATATATAGATGAGGTATTTAGCTAGATGGATTATAAGGGCATAAAAGGCGTGCCGAATTTTGAGGCATATGAGTTTTTAAAGAAAAAAAGCAAGTACTGTTTGCTTATACCGATTATAAACGAGGGAATAAGAATACAAAAAGAACTCGAGCGGGCAAAAAAAGCGGGAGTCGATAAGATTTGCGATGTGATAATCTGTGACGGGGACTCGACAGACAACAGCACCGAAGAAAAAAAGCTTAAACCGCTAGGGGTGAATACGCTTCTCATAAAAAAGGACAAAGGAAGACAGGGAGCACAGCTCCGTATGGGCATATGGTTTGCGCTGAATCGGGGCTATGACGGGGTTTTGACTGTCGACGGGAACAACAAGGACAGTGTTGAATCCGTACCGCTGTTTATCGAAAAACTCGAAGAGGGATATGACTTCGTTCAAGGTTCGAGATATATCGAAGGCGGAGAAGGGATAAATACTCCGGTTTCGAGGCATATTGCGGTAAGATTGATACATGCCCCGATAATATCCGCTATCGCCGGAGAAAAGTTTACCGATACCACAAACGCATTCAGAGGATATTCGAAAAAATATCTTGAACATGAACAAGTTAAGCCTCTTAGAGATGTATTCGTAACATATGAACTTTTGGCTTATTTGTCGGTAAAAGCGAGTATGCTTGGGCTTAAGACCTGTGAGGTGCCTGTTATAAGGGAATATCCCGACAAAGGCAGGACGCCTACGAAAATAAGCCCGATAAAAGGAAACATGAATCTTTTAATGATATTATTTAAACTCTACAAAGGAGAATATGATCCGAAATGAAAAAGTGGATTTTGAAGTGTTTGAATCAAATCAAAGAAAAGAAAACGGAGTTTTCGACCTCGGTTTTCTCAGCGTGTTTTTTTGGTCTAGCTGTTGTTATACCTTTTTTCAAAAACACACTATCATCTTTCCCGAAAATCGGGGATTATTCAGAGCATATAAACTCTCAAGCGTCCGCACATAATCTTGAAATCGGTACAAGAGTGAGTTCATATTATCTGTATATGCTTTTGGCGGTTGTGATATCAGCGGTGCTTACGGTTCTGATATTCGCATTGATCAAAAACAGGCGGGAAGGAAAGCAAAGCAAAAAGGCGTTTGGTTTTGTCTCGGGAGTGTCGCTTATCGGGGCTTTTTCCGTTCTTACTAGCGCACTTTTAAACTATACGTTTACCGATCTTTTCGTCGTCATTGCAGTGTTTGCCGTTCCGGTGCTTTTCGGATTTCTTTTCATAATTCGAGCCAAGAATGAGAATAAGGATTTCGACATGATTCTCTACAGTATATCCCTTTCGATAGTTTTCGTGATTTTTGCCGGAACAATTCTTTTCAGAATCGGGCTGAGCGGGAGTATATTCGTTTTTGGTGCTGTTGCGTTGGGTGTGATATTCGGGCTTGCTCTTTTTCTTATTACCCAGACAAAGTTTTTCGCCAAGAATAAGAATAGATTCATAATTGCCTCAATTCCGCTTTTGTTTTCCTCGATTCTCCAATGCATCGGACTGGAAATGCTGAACATCATAAACAAGAGATTTAACAGAGCTTTCAATATCGGGCACGAGATGTATTATTTGATAATAGCGGCTTCAATCGTGCTTTTCTTCGTTCTGTTTTTCACCGTTAAAAATAAAGGCAAAAAGAACCTTATATATAGATTGTTTTTACCTGTTACGATATTAGCTGTGGCCTTGGTGGTGGCGCAGCCGGAACGCTTTGCTGTCGTTGGAATGGAGTTCTTCGAAAAAGCAAACCATGGATTATCCTTACATCACCTATTTGAGTTTGGAAGTATTCCATTAATCGAAAACTTCGATGCACATATGCTGAGCAAACAGTTTTTCGGCGTTTTATATGGTGTTTTAAACGGATATGAGCCTTGGACAAGCGATATATACTTCTCGCTTTATACACCGATATATTATATTCTTGCTTACACTATTTTCAGCAAAATTATCGGAAGAAGGAATGCATTCTTCTTTGTTCTCGGATTCCCGATTCTAAGGATGATTGCATATCCCGTCTTTATATATTTCGCTCTTTTGGTTTTCGCTCTTCTTAGACTTTTGAAAAACGAAAATATCAGAAACAGAATTCTGTTCTGCTTCGTTTGTGTTGTGATATGTCTATATAGACTCGATGTAGGGTTTGCTTCGATTATAGCAGGGCTGATCACTTATACTATAGTCAATCTTTCAAAGGAGAAAGCGAAGAATATACTCTGGCTCGTTATTACGGGCATTTGCTCTGTTTTGGTCGTCCTAATCGTATTTTTCGGTCTAAGCCTTATAAAAGGAGTTCCGCCTGTTTCGAGACTCGGTGAATTCTTACAAGCTGCGGGATCTTCTCAAAATTGGGGATATGCGAAGACAGGGGATAAATCGCTTGTAGTTTATAATCTGTTGTACCATGTTTTACCGCTGATTTTAGCGGGTATAATCGGAGTCGTGGGATATGGATATTTCACCGGCAGCAAAGAGAAATACAGCAGAAAAGGACTTGTTCTATTCGCGTTTTTCTCAATGTTCTATTATATCAATCTTTCAAGAGGGATCATAAGACATTCATTTATCGAGGAAAATGCGGTTTGGTATATCTTAGGAACGTACTTTTTGGCGTTGCTTTCTCTCTCAGCGATTCGAAAAGGAAAAATGAAGGCAGTGAAAAGATTTGCTTCGGTATTGATGATCTGTGTTCTGATACTCGGCATATGCTACCCTGCTTTTAACAGCGATGAAAAGCCGGTTCCGTTTATCAATAACGGGGCTGACAGCTTGGCTTCACAAGGTCTTTCCGCAGAAAGCTACAAAAGCCAATACGAGACCACCGTACCCATGAACGGAACGAGGGTAAAAGGCGAAATGCCGTTCCAGGCAAAAGAACTCAAGGAAGTACTGGATACTATCTTGACAGAGGAACAAACCTATGTCGATTTAGCATCGCTGAACTTCTTCCATGCAATTACTAATAGAATAAACCCGCTCTATGTAAATCAATCACCGATGATGCTGAGCGGAGATGATATGCAGATAAAAGCAATCGAGCAGCTTGAAAACTCGGATGTACCTATAGCTATTCTTCCTATAAGCGAAGAAGCGGATATCGGGTTTGGTTCTGCTATTGATGGGATTGCGGTTGACTATAAATATTATCTTCTCTTTGAGTATGTATATAAAAACTATGTTCCCATGATTCGACTAAACGGATTTGATGTTTACTGCCTAAAAGAGAAAAGAGAAGAGTATATCGAAAAGCTCGGGTTTGATTATAATATAATCGAAAATCACCCGGAAGTATGGACAAGAAATCTCGGATATATTCCACTGCTTTGGGGCGAAAAGGACGGCAATGATGCTTTTGTGCTTGCACCTGAGTTGGAACAGTGCAATACAACATATGATAGAATGATATCCACTGGATTCTTGCCGATAGGCAAGCCTATGAATCTCGTTATCGAAGCGGAAAGCGATGCGCAGACAAGCGGACTTGTTACACTTCTCGCATGTGATATAAATGTCGGTGAGTTTAGGTTCTTTATAAGCCCGGGGAAACACACTTATGCAATAAGGGTGAGCGCGGATTTCAACTTCTGGGATATCCGTACACAGAGCATTAGACTTATGACAGATTCTCCGGTGAAAGTAACGAAGTTCTGCTTAGTTGCTGATGACGGAGATGTATATTCGCTTATGGATATGACGTTTAACGGCAAATGCATAAACTATGAAACGGACTAACAAAATATTGAACATAGAGTACTGCTGTGTTAGAATGGGCTTTGATATATATTTGAAGAAGATAGATGGTTAATTTTTTGAAACGGTGGATTTAATATAATGAGAAGAATTACGATAATAATTATGGTTTTTGTTCTGCTTTTTGCGTTTAGCGCATGCGGGGATAAAGAACAAGCGGGATTTAGCGAAAGTGACTTGATTTTTGAATATAACGGTGAAGCATTTGCACTCGATTCCGATGCGTCTTTGCTGGTTGCGGCGTTAGGCGAAGGATATGAGTTTTCGGAAGCCGTGAGCTGTGCATATAAAGGTATGGACAAAACCTATTCTTTTGGTGATATAGATATCTATACTTACCCGTTGGATGATATCGACAGAATCGATGAGATTTATATCATGTCGGATAAGTATTCGACCAAAAAGGGAATAACAGTCGGCTCGACTTTGGACGATATTGTTGAAGCGTATGGAGAAAGTTATACGGACTTGGGCGGCGGGATGCTTGTTATTGCGCCGGAAGGAACGCCGGAGGACACAAGCGCTCCCTGCATATATTTTATTATGGACAGCGATACTGTAGTCGAGTTCAGTTTTTACAGCGCAAGCAACAGAAACTCTTAAAAAAAGCATAAGCCAAAAGGTCGTAAAAGAGTATGGTATTTAGTTCCACAACTTTTTTGTTTATATTTTTGCCGGTAGTATTTTTACTCTATATTCCTTTAAAGCACAAAGCGAGGAATATACTGCTTCTTTTGGCGAGCTTGGTTTTTTATGCATGGGGAGAACCGTTATTCGTTTTCGTCATGCTTTTTTCGATTCTGATGAACTTCCTGTTTGCGAGATTTATCGATAATGCAGAACAGGACAAGGCGAAGAAGGTTTTTGTTGCGATAGCGGTTATTTTGAATCTCTCTTTGCTTGTCGTTTTCAAATACACAAATTTTATTATTGACAATATAAATGCGGTTTTGGGAGTCAATATCGATATCGTTCGGATAAGTCTGCCGATAGGAATTTCGTTTTTCACCTTCCAAGCGATGTCATATATAATCGATGTTTACAGGGACAAGACATATTCCGAGAAGAGCATACTCAACGTTGCACTGTATATCTCTTTTTTCCCCCAGCTTATAGCGGGACCAATAGTTAAATTCCACGACATTGCAAACCAAATACACAAACGAGATATCAGCGTAGATAAGGTTTTCTCCGGTATCCAAAGATTTATAATTGGACTTTCGAAAAAGCTATTGATTGCGAACGCTGTGGGTGAAGTTGCAGACAAAGTCTTCGGGCTGGGCACAGGTGAAATCTCCGCAGGAGCTGCATGGATTGGTGCGGTCTGTTATTCGTTGCAGATATATTTTGACTTTTCCGGATATTCCGATATGGCGATTGGTCTTGCGAAAATATTCGGTTTCGACTTGAAGGAGAATTTCAACTATCCGTATATCAGCCAGGGAATAAAGGAATTTTGGCGAAGATGGCATATTTCGCTTTCGACATGGTTTAAGGAATATCTGTATATACCTCTCGGGGGAAACAGAAAGGGATTATTCAGAACAGCTGTAAATATGATAATTGTTTTCTTCTGTACAGGGATATGGCACGGTGCGGCTTGGAACTTTTTGGTTTGGGGACTGTTTAACGGTTTCTTCCTTCTGATGGAAACCTTGAATGTTCTAAAGCCTGATAAATGGCCGAGACCGCTTCGGCACATATACACAGCTTTGGTGTTTATAATTGGTTTTACGATTTTCAGAGCGGAGAATATGGCATATGCATTCGGGTATATCGGACAGATGTTCAGTGGAACAGCTACGGAAGCTTCTTCCGCTTTGCTCAGCGGAGTTATGACGCCTTTGATGATAGTCATGCTTTTAATTGCGATATTCGCATCATTCCCGATACTTCCTAAGCTGCGTGAGCTTTCAGGCAGGAAAGCGAGCGAATGGCTTAAAAGGCTTGGATATGCACTCTCAATAGTGCTTTTGGTTTTGTGTGTGTTGAATATATCGGCGTCAACGTTCAATCCGTTTATATACTTTAGGTTTTAGGGGAGGGGAGAGTATGAAAAAAGCAGCATTATTGATATATATAATTGTATTTCTTATAGTCTGTATCACTCCTTCGCTTTTGACTTTGTTTGGAGTAAAATCACAGAACTTCGAAAAAAGAGATCTTGCCCCTGCTCCGAAAATTATAGATAACGGGATAAACCTTGAGTACACAAAGGACTTCGATGATTATTTCAGCGATAATTTTGCATTGAGACCGTATTTTGTAACCGCGTATGCGAAAATTGCCGAAAACGTCTTTAAGACTTCTGTGAGCGACAGAGTTGTAGTCGGAAAAGAAGGCTTTCTCTTCTTTGGAGAAACTCTCGGCGCTTTTACGGGACAGGATTCGCTTTCCGATGCTGAGCTTGAATCGATATGTGAAGAACTGAAAAAAGCACAGGACTACTTCAATGCACAAGATATCGAATTCTTTTTCGTATGCGCTCCAAACAAAAGTACGATTTATCCTGAATACATGCCGAAAAGGTATAATGCTTATAACGGAAAAAGCAATATCACGAGACTGCAGGAAAAGATGGACGATTATGGGATAAACTATACCGATGTAAGAGAGGATTTAATCCAAGCAAAAGAATATGAGCAGCTATATCATAAAGATGATTCTCATTGGAATAACTACGGTGCAGTTATCGCATATGAAAATATGATGGGAGAAACAAGTGATCTGTTAAATGGAAAAGAATATCCGATTTACTCCGATTTGGAGTACCGAAAGGACAATGTTTTTAGAGGTGATTTGGCAACAATGCTTTTCCCTTCGAGCGAAAAGAAGGATATGCAGATTATCTATGATATGCCGAATAATTTCAAAGCTGAAAGACCACTGGTGAATCTTGAAGCGATTGAGATTATAACAAAGAACGAAACACAGAGTAAAAAAGCATATATCTTCAGAGATTCTTTTTTCAACGCTCTGATACCTTTTTTCTCAGAGGGTTTTGAATATGTCGAATACAGCCGAAAAGTGCCGTATGACTTCGAATATGCAGCCAGCAAGGATGTTGATATCGTTATATTGGAGATCGTTGAGAGAAATCTGCCTTTATTGCATGATAATTTTAAAAAGTAAAAAAATTTCGGAAGAGCTTAGTTTTTTGCGGAAAATCCGTTTTTCAAGACATCATAGTATAGATCCAACGCCGCTTCGATAGCTTCCGGACTGAAGTCTGTGGTCTTCGGGAAGAGAAGATAGTAATAGTTTTTCATCATGTGATTTAATATGTTCTTGATAAACCCTTTTGGATACTTTGTGTTGAATTCGCCCTTTAGATAGGCTACATCTATCATATCGGTTATACCGCCGTCAAGCCGCCAGCCATGCTTATCACGAATTGCAGTTTTTATTTCGTCCTCTTCGGCGGAAATATGCAGCGAGAGTTTATAGTAAACAGGCTCCTCTTTTAAAAACCCGATATTCGCCAAAGTCTGTTTCTTAATCGTTTCGAAAAAATCATCGGAAGAATCGAACTGATATCTTTCGTCCGTATTCTTGTTTATAAAATCGCTCTTTTTATTTATACATAGATCGACCAAAACGAGATATAGTTCCATCTTGTCTTTAAAGTAATGATAAAAAGTGCCTTTGCTCACATCAGCCTTTTCGATTATCTTGTTTAAAGAAGCTTCTTCAAAACAATGCTCGGAAAACTCGAGCAAACCCTCATCTATAATTCTCTGTTTTTTTTCATTCATAATGCAATTCAATCCTTATTCGGGTTCATCCAAAACCCTGTTTACTTTTCCCCTTAGGGAGAAAATCAAAGCCAAATTTATGACCAAAGATATACCGAGATGCTTAACTACATCATACCATATGAAGCTATTATTTAGTATATTATATACTCCGTTAAAAAACCAGTATAACGGAGACCAAAATACGAAAACGTGGAAACCAACAGGCGCAAATATCCCGAATAAAACAGAAAGAGTGACTATACCAAAGATTATCAACGTATTGTAAAAGGCAGTGATTTGACTTTTACTGTTTAATCCGATAAAGAATCCGAGGAAAATAGAAAAAAGCGAACCCGAAAGAACGATGCTGATAAGCATAAACAGATTTATGACCTCAAACCTTAAAAGAAGCACGATTGAAAATAGTTCTGCAAGTGTGAACAAAACAGCAAATATGGATTTTGAGAAAACAAAGGACTTTTTTGATACGGAGGATACTAGGACAGAGGATAGTGTACCAACCTTTCTTTCTTTGAGAATATTTATCCCTAAAACAAGTCCTCCGATAAAAACGCTTAATGCGATAATCCCTGCACCAATATAAAACTTCAGCGAGGAAGAACTTTCCCCGATATCGCTTAAAGTTACACTTGATTTATTTTCGTTTGATTGCAGCAAGTTCGTCAAAACGAGTTTTGTATAATCCTCAAAGAAACTCGGCTCATTGCCTTCCAAAATTATAAAAGCGGTACTGCCGGTGAAATCAATCCCTATAGCATTATCCTCCTGTAAGACCCGGCTGTTCATATGTTCATAACTTTCGAAGACTTCCACATCCCCGAAATTTCCAAGACTGCTTATAGTTTTTTCGCTTGCGTCCGTTGTGGTTGCAAATATATATGATTTTTCTCTTGATGCCGGAAGGATAAAAGAAAACAGAAGCGAAACCATTATCGGGGTCAGGAACAAAGCGATAAAAAACAGAGATTTGAAGTGCATTCTAATATCCTTGAAAACCAGAGCAAAAATCATTCTAAAACTCATTTTTTCACCTCCCATAGACTTTTCTTCGAAAGAGCACCAAGCCAAGAACGAAAAGGCTAAGTCCAAGGATTGATGATAATCCGATCGATTGGAAAACTATTCGATTTGGATTAGACATAAACACGGATTCCTGCAGGGAGCGCAATATCAATGATGAGGGCATTAGCCTAAAAAAGCCGGGCTTTGAATCAAATAAAAAAGATATAGTTGGTAAGGCAAGAAATGTCAATATCAGAGATATGGATAGAGAAGCACGATACAGATTTTCAAATGCTATTCCGATAATTATCCCGATGCATGCTGAGACGAAAGATCCAGAAACAACTATCAGCAAAACCTCGAACAGTGCGATTTCGACTCCGACCGACCATGCAGCTATCAATAGCCCGGTCAAAGTTCCAAGAGCAGTCATAAGAAGCACTTTGGAAATGACTATCTGCAGACCGCTTGCCGGGGAAATGATAGTTTGTAAAAGTGCACCCGATTCTTTTTCGACAAAAAACAACATTGCCGAGAAAAGGCAGGTTATAATACAGGATTGAAAGAATATCATATAGGGTACGATATCCTTGCTGAATGGTTGATTTAGTATTCGATTTTCTTCGATTCTGAAAACCTCAATTCCCTTAATTTCAGGCGGATCAAGTGTTATATATGAACACAGCAGTTCGATGTTTCTTCGCATCCTTTCGCTCTCATATCCCCGCAATACAGCTCTAACGTTTGTTGTGTCCCCGTTTACTTTGATAATAAGGCCGAAGCTCAAAGGTCTTTTCTTTACGGAGTCTTCGACTTCTTTCTTGGAGTCTACGATTACAACACTTCGTTCGTTTTCAATCTGACGGGAGTAAAAACTCTTTGCGTTTTCGTCTCCGTCCACATAGCAATATATCGAGCTTCGTTTTCCAATGCCTTCGGGCAGGATATAAGCACTCAAGATGGAAAAAACGACGGATATAAGAATCATTATTGGTATAAGAAGATTCCTATTTGCTAATTTGATATCTTTGAAGAAAACACCCAATAATATCTTTGCCCTTGTCAAAGCGCAGTACCGGCAATATTAAAAAAAATCTCTTCCAAGGATGCTTCCTTGGTGTGCAATGTAACAATTTTTCTGGTGCGGATTATATTCGAAAGTCTTTCACGCTCCGTCATATTTCCGAATTTAAGATTTTCTTTAAAGGACTTTCCTTTGAAAATATATTCAATCTCGATAATGCTTTTACCATATTCATTAAGCAAATCTTCGATTGAGCTTGTCCTCAATATTTCACCAAAAGAGATGATACCCACACTATCACACAAGTCCCCGATCGTTTTCGGATTGCTTGTCGTAAGAAATACAGTAGTTCCTCTGTCACGGGTATTTTTGATGATCGCTTCGATTACCTGCTGGGAGTGTGAATCCAATCCTGTGAGAGGACTATCCAAAAGCAAAACTTTCGGCTTGCTTACCAAGGCTCTTGCAAGACCCAGTCTCTTAAGCTCGCCCAAGGAAAAATCGGAAACTTTTCTCTTTTTATCGATTTTTAAATCGAGATTTTTGAGAAGCTGTTTTGGATCTTCCGATTCCTTTGAATAGAGCGAAGAAAAGAAACGCAAATTTTCAAGTGCAGTGAATTTCCTGTAAAGCCTTGGTTTTTCAAACATAACTCCGATATTTTCAGAGAAACCTTTTCTGGATTCCCTGATATCGATATTATCGATTTTGACCTCCCCTCTCTGTATTCGAAGAAGACCGGAAAGAAGCTTAATGATTGTGGTTTTACCTGCATCGATTTGCCCCAAAAGTCCGAATGCCTCTCCAGCAGATATTTTAAAACTGGCATTTGAAACAGCAAAATTCTTGTCTCCATCATATGAGTAATACAAATTGTTGGCTTTTATCACGAAAAACTCCTAAAATTATAAGCTAGCGGATTTTACCGCATACCGGATGTCTTTTTATTACTATACCCGAAAAATTCGGACAAAATTCCAATCAAAAAAACCGAGCGTATACCGCCCGGTTCTGTGCACATGTTTTTTTATTTTCCGTAGAGTATGCCTAGATAGTCACTGCATGCACTATCGATTTCCAATGTGTTCTTGTCATAATCGGTTTCGCTTATTCCCTGCTGCTTTAATAGGAAATTATCCTCTTCGAACTCGATCAAGAGCCCGTTTATATATTCGACAAAATCCTCTTTTCCCTTAGCAACCGCTATAGCAGGACCGCTGCTTTCCTCGCCGGAAAGGGAAATTCCCAAATAGGTCAAGTCCGGATATTTGTCGAGATAGAATCTTGCTCTGTACGGCTCCATACAGATTGCTGCAAGATAGTTGGTTATAAGATTATCTATCATCTTTGTTTCAGTAGTATAGTACTTCATTCTCGGATACCAAACCTGATCTTTCACAAGCTGCGCCTGCGGAGTCTTTCTTATAACTCCGAAGCGTTTATCTTTAAAAGATTTCAGATCGTCATACTGATCCACAAACTCTTTGTTTATGATAATCGGAAACTCCTTCTTGAAATATTCATTAGTAAAATTCACATTTTCGAAAAGTTTGTCATTAGACGTTATATTAGAGATTGCTATATCATAAAGTCCCAATTCAATACCTATTGGGATATCGGCAATTTTCACACTTTTTATCACAAGAGTAACGCCAAGTTCATCAGCTATTGCTTTTGCAAGCTCAATATCCGGCCCCAATACCTCGAAATCTCCGCCCACGCGTTTGACGTAGATGTAAGGAGGGTGCGCAGCTTCGCATGCGACAACAAGTTCACCTCTATCCTGAATTTCTGTCATGCTGGTTTCAGGTATTGGTGTTGGGGTAGGTGTCGGTTCTGGCGTTTTCGAAGGAGTCGGTTCAGGCTCTGAGGCTCCGCAGGAAGCCAAAACAAAAGCGAAGCAAAGGACGAAAACGAGAACTGCTATTCTTTTTAGTGTACTCATATATTTTGTTTTTATCATATTATACTCCAAATTGGGATTGCTGAATTAATCATTGTTAATTATAACTTTTATTCGAAAAAAGTCAAATAAGTATTTTTTGCGCATAATAGATCTATATACTAATAATTTTTCATTTGTGTTATATTAATAAATACATTGATGGTTTTTTATCATTGAGATAATGGGGATTTGGTGATTCGATGAAGATTTGGGCGATTACTAAAAAAAACAATAAAATTGTTCTCGATATGATAGTTGAAAATTCGGCTATAGAAATCGACGGTATATCAAAACTTATAGCAATCGTATGCGAAGAGTTTGATATCGGTAAACCCTTGATTCTTTCAAAGAATATGATGGAATTAAGCGAGTTCGGACGCACCGTTTTCTATCCTGCGGATTTTATTGAATCTATAGACTTTGATACTTTCGAAGTCGAGATTGTTGAGGACAAACCTAAAGACAAATAGAAAAAAATGTATTAATAAATTTTACCTTAATAACAACGCGCTTTGAAGAAAACAATATTCTTATGAAAGGAGTTGTTATTATGGATATAGTTGCATTAATACTGGTTATAATAGGAGCTTTAAATTGGCTGCTTGTCGGGCTGTTCCAATTCGATTTGGTCGCAGCGATTTTTGGCGGACAAGCAAGCGTGTGGGCTAGAATTATCTATTCGCTAGTCGGTTTGGCAGGTATTTGGTGTATATCATTCTTTGCAAAGCTGAACAGACATAGAGACAAGAGATAGATTTAAGATTGCAGCTTTTTTTTAGTTTTATTAAATAAATCATAAAAAACCGGATCTTCCGGTTTTTTTTATGTTCCACATAATATATAATATACATAAAGACAAAAAAGAGAGGAAAAGAATATGAATAAGGTTTTTAATCTTTCTGATAAGGCAATAGAAAGCCTTGATATCGGAGGTTTTCTTGTGAGCGGAGAGGCGGATAGCCCCAACTTGATGACAATTGGTTGGGGAAGCATCGGTATAATGTGGGGCAAACCGATTATAACCGTTCCCGTGAGATTTTCCAGGTACTCGCACGACTTGATGGATAAGCAGAGCGAGTTTACGGTATGCTTCCCGAAGCCGGGAGAGCTAAAAAAGGAAATAGCTTTTTGCGGCAGCAAATCCGGCAGGGAGTATAACAAAGCAGAAGAAACCGGACTTACGATAGTCGAATCAAAGGCTGTGAAAATCGGAAATGTCGAGGAATGCAGCCTAATATTCGAATGCAGGATTGTTGCAAAGATGGACTTGACCGCAGAATCTTTTTTGGACAAAGAGCTTTTGGAGAAATGGTATCCAGAGCGAAATCTGCATACGATTTATTACGGTGAGATACTGAATTGCTATGAGAGAAAGTAGAGATAAGAGGCGGTTTTTGCAGAGAAAAACATCGAATTGCTTTAATTCACAAATTGTTAATTTTTTATTCTTTTGTAATTCATAAATTGGGAGTATAACTTAATTAAGAAATAATTTTCTTAACAAAACCATCCCTCTTAAAAATATTTTTCGAAGAAACCGCCGCAGGAATGCGGTGGTTTTTTTACTTTTCAAATGAGTTCATAACAAAATATCGAAGCAAATACTATATCTTTTAGGCTTCGTGATGTTTAGATTGATTTTTGAATAATACGAATATCATATAATCACAAAGTTCAATGCTTAAGCTTTGCCATGACAACAAAGCGTTTATCGGTTTTAAGTGCACATGTAGAGAGGGTGAGGATTATATCTGTTGGATAGAACTTTACGTTGTTCTCGTGCATGGAAAGACTTTGACATTCGCTTAAGAAGTTGAGCCATTTTTCGTCTGTAGGGAAATCAGTGTCTATATAATAAAAATCGATATGGGTCAGGAAAACCGCAAATACTTCCCATTCCAGATCATCATACAGCGTATCAAATTCTATTATCCTATTCTCCTCAAAGAACTTGCTTTTCTGATAGCTGGTAAGGGACTTGAACATGCTTCCGTCTTTCATCCTATGTCCGTACAGTATGATGTTTCTGGTTTTATTGAAATCATCTAAATCACATCGGAAATCGAGAAAAATTGCGCCATGCTCTGCGTCCTCTTTATCGAAGCCGCGAGTCATATAGAACTCGTTGTCGCCGCTGTAAACAACAGGGTAATCGACATCTGTATTTTCGATTTTAATATATCCGACAGTATCCTCGTTCGATTGATAATAGGGCAGAACATGCGAAAGAATCTCTTCGGCCTCCTGCTCTTCGATTAAATCGGAGGCAATCGGGATAGGAGAAGGAGAAGGTATCGCTGCAACGATTTCAACGGGGGCAGCGGTGGGCTGCTCGGGGGGGTCGGTATTGTAATCAGAAAAGAAATATACAAAAGTACTGATTGCTATCAGAGCAACGATTATAGCGACAAGACCGATGGTCTTCTTCATCCTTTCTTTTTTTTCTCTGCTTTTTTTCATACTTTAGTCCTTTTTATCTGTGCTTATTTCCACAAAAATCTGTCCCATCAAAGAAACTCATATACTTCTTGAGATTTTTGTTCTTCATAACAACATCATAAGCGGTTTTTATAACCTTTATGGAATAATCTATTGCGGACAGAATATCCGAAACGAAATTAGCATACTCCTCTTCTGTGAAGTACTGCCAATCGTTTTTATCCTTATATACGAGAGCCATTGGATCAAAATGCACAATGGGTTTGGCAAGCTTGGCTAAAAGCTTGTATTGAATATCCGGATGTTGTGTTTTGACTTTGAATTCGCAAAAATCCTTTTTTGCTTTGACGATTATATCCCTCGACAGCTCCTGAGAATATAGTTTTTTTGCTATATGAATATAGAAATCCGATATATCCTCTGAAAGCGTGAAGTCAAAAGGAGCTTCCATATCATAGTTAAGTGCATCTTCGCCTTTCGTGTCCAAAAGATATTGTTTCCCGAGCATGAATTCGATATTGTGGTGCATCGTCGATACATCATGTGATTTTTTATAGACAAAAGGATGAATCTGCTTATCCGCAGCGTAGTGGCAAAGGTATCCTAAAAAGTATGAAAACAGGGTTTCTGATGAGTTTTCTTTCAAATATTTTATGCCTTCCTCAAAGAATTCTTCAACCTTTTCGACATGCAGTCTGTCTCCGAACTCGGGAATATGTTTTTTGTTTTTAAACAATCCGTAGTTATAGAAGAAGAATAAATCACCGCCTTGGCATCCCAATAGGAACTCTTTTCGATATCCTTCAAGTAAAGACTTGATCTTCTTATCGTCCATTTTTTCAATAATTTTTTCGCCAACTAAGCAATGTGTAATCAGTTCCGGCATCTGTTATCCCTCCGTAGTTTAAAAATATATCAAGCGTCATCCACTTTTAATTCATGATATCTGAAACAGGTTTTCTCATGGGCAGGCAATATCCCGAGCACGGTAAGATATTCGCTGCATATCGTTTCGCCTACAAACTTAAAGCCCCTTTGTTTCAAAGCGACTGATAGCGCTTTTCCCGATGAATGGGAATTGATAAAATTCTCAAAGCCCAGCTCTTTTTCGATCTCAAGTGCAATCTTTGCGTTCGAGATCGTCGCTTCAATTTTTCTTTTGCTCCTGACGATGCCCTCATCCTCAAGAAGCCGCAAAACATCCGCTTCGTCCATCTTTACAACCTTTTTCGGGTCAAAACTATAGAATGCTTTTTGAAAAGCTTTGCGTTTATGGAGTATCGTGCGCCATGAAAGTCCTGCTTGAAAAGCTTCCAAGCTCAATATCTCAAAATAGGGAATAAGACCTTTGCGCTTCACTCCATATTCTTCATCGTGATACTTGACCATAAGGGTATCGTTTAGATCAACCCATTCGCACCTGATTTTTTCCATCATATGATTATATATAAAAACCGATAAAAAAACAAATATTTTAAGTGTAAATAAAGTATTATAAATCCAATATAGTGTTTAATATTACGAATTATTAGGTTATAATATAAAAAAAATATCATTGGAGAAGCGTTTGAGAAATTTTTTAAGCAAAAAAGCGAGAAACATTACACCATATGTAGCCGGAGAGCAACCGAGGGGAAGAGATATAATAAAGCTGAACACGAACGAAAGCCCCTATCCGCCTTCGCCAAGGGTTTATGATGCGATAAAAAGCGAACTTGGATCGGAGCTTAGGAAATACCCCGATCCGTGCGGAGGAGAGTTCAGAATGCAGGCCGCTGAGTATGTCGGATTAAAAGAAGAGAATATCTTTTGCGGCAACGGGAGCGACGAAGTTCTCGGGTTTGCCTTCCAAGCGTTCTTTGACGAGGACAGGAGAATAAAAGTTCCCGATATATCCTATAGCTTTTATCCGGTTTGGTCTCAGCTTTTTGATATACAAACCGAAATCATGCCTGTGAATGAGAATTTTGAGATAGACGTTGAAGATTATTATAATTCTCAAGGAGGCGTAGTAATTGCCAATCCAAATGCACCCACTGGTATCGCTCTAAAGATAGAGAAAATCGAAAAGGTCGTAAAAAACAACCTGAATTGTGTTGTGATAATCGATGAAGCATATGTTGAGTTCGGCGGCGATTCTGCTGTTCCTCTGGTTCGCATGTATGACAATCTTCTAGTGATTCGCACGCTTTCGAAATCACAGAGTCTGGCGGGTATAAGAGCAGGATTCGCAGTTGGGCATCCGAAGCTGATAGATGGACTGTTTAGAATTAAGGACAGTTTTAACTCATATCCCGTAAACAGTCTAACGAGTGCAGCAGCAGCGGCGGCTTTGAAGGACAAGGAGTATTATAACGGTGTTTCGAAAAAAGTAATTGAGACAAGAGAATGGACTGCGATGGAATTGGAAAAGCTCGGATATGAAGTGTTGCCGAGTAAAACAAACTTCATATTCGCAAAGCCAAAAGTAAAAAATGCAAAAGAGGTTTTTGACGCACTAAAGGAAAATGATATAATCGTAAGGTGGTTTGATAAAGACAGGATTAGAGACTATTTAAGAATAACCATCGGGACGGATGATGATATGAAAACACTTGTCGAGTGCTTAACAGAAATAAATGATTCGAAATAAAAAGGAGAGAGATTATGGAGAATACTGAAGAAATTGTGAAGGGAAGCGGTATATTTGCCGATTGGATGCCGTCTTGGTTGATGTTTACGATAATCGGTGTTTTGGTTGCGGTTGTTGTTATAAGTTTGTTTAGTAAGAAGGGCCGTTCCTTTATAGGGCTTGTAATCATTGTGGTTATAGTTATAATAGTGTTATCGAGTGCAGGAATAATAGATTTTGATAAGATTTTTGACAAAGGCGAAGAGATCGTCGAAGATATCAGCGAAGGGACATCAAATGAGGAGATTTTTGAAAACGAAGAGGGAAGCTCGTTCGAGCTGAACTACCCGGCGCTGTTTAAGATCAAAGAAGGATTCTCGGAGTTGTTTAGAAAGAAGAGTGAATAAACTGAAAAGAGGTGTGATAAAGTGAGTTGTGATACAATAAAAATACCTGACGAAGTTCAGATTCCTGATGCAGTGGTTGATAAAATTCCGCTGGACATGCCGGAATGGCTGATTTTTGTCATAGCTGGTTTTGCTTTGGCGATTATAATATTTATTCTGGTTAAAATCGGAGACGTAATCTTCAAGGTTGCGCTTGCCGTGATTACTGTCGTGTTTATATATCTTCTTATATCCGGCAGAGTGGATATTCCCGGCCTGTCTCCATTCTTTGAATCTTTGGCACAGATAATAAAAGGCTGGTTTAGCTGAAGAAACTGACAAAATTAAAGGTAAACAAAAAGGGCTTGGATATAGTTCCAGCCCTTGTTTTTTTCTATAAACTCATTTTAGAAATCCTGTTTACTGCTTCCAGAGTGTTTTCTAAAGTATTAAAAGCCGTGAGCCTGAAATACCCCTCTCCCGCTTTACCGAATCCGGCTCCCGGAGTTCCCGCAACGCCTGCTTCTTCGAGAAGCTTATCGAAAAACTCCCAGCTTGAAAGACCGCCCGGGGTCTTAAGCCAGATATAAGGGGAGTTCACACCACCGTAACACTCAATCCCTAAATCCGTTAAACCATCTTTTACGATTTTTGCGTTTTCCATGTAATAATCGATAGTTTCCTTTAATTCCTTCTTTCCCATTTCACTATAGCACGCTTCCGCACCCCTTTGAACAATATAGGATACACCGTTGAACTTAGTACAGACTCTTCTGTTCCAAAGAGCGTTGAGTGAAACTTCCTTTCCGCTTCCGTCTTTGCCCATAAGATTTTTTGGAACAACAGTATAGGCACATCTCGTTCCGGTAAACCCGGCAGTCTTCGAAAAAGACCTGAACTCGATAGCGACTTCATCTGCGCCTTCGATTTCATATATCGAGTGAGGAATATCCTTCTCGGTGATAAACGCTTCATAAGCTGCATCGAAAAGAATCAGAGCTTCGTTTTCTTTAGCGTAATCCACCCAAGATTTCATCTCTTGCTTGGTAAGAGTGGTTCCCGTCGGGTTGTTTGGGTAGCAAAGATATATAACGTCCGGCTTTTCATCCGGCAGGGCGGGTTTAAAATCGTTTTCGGCAGTTGCAGGCATATAGATTATACCGTTAAACTGCTCCTCTATTTTATTATAATCTCCTGTTCTTCCTGCCATAACATTTGTATCGACATATACGGGATAGACAGGGTCCAGAACTGCAACTTTAAGATCTCTTGCCAAGATCTCCTGGATGTTTCCGGTATCGCATTTTGCGCTGTCGGAGATGAATATTTCGTCTAAATCAACAGAAACACCTCTCGATTTAAAATCGTTATCCGCAATCGCCCGGCGCAGGAAATCATATCCCAAATCCGGTCCGTATCCCCTAAATCCGTCCAAGGTGCCCATTTCATCCGTGGCTTTCTTTATCGCCTCAACAACGCTTTTTGCAAGCGGTCTTGTAGCATCGCCTATTCCAAGCTTAATAACTCTTTTATCGGGGTTTTGCTTTGAAAAATCAGCTATCTTTTTTCCCATAGTGGAAAATAGATATCCTGCTTGCAGTTTGTTGTAACTCTCGTTAATTCTTCTCATGTATTTTCTCCGTCCCTAGTTTAACTTTTCTTGTCTTAGTATTCTACACTATAAAGCAAAGATTCTTCAACTCCTAATTTATATCGATGCGAAAAAAATGGTAATTTATGCAGCTTGAATGGGCTTCCTGTAAATCTTTGGCTGTAAATCTTGACATTGGACTTCAATTCAAGTAGAATGAGTTAAATTAAAGTGAGAATAAAAATGATTAAACTTGCAGTTAGATACACAGCTGAATATTTTTATTTTATATTTAGGGGCTTCTTCGGCGCTTACTATTTTAGCGTTAGCGATAAATATAATATAAGAGTTTCGGCTTAAACTAAAATGCAATAGGATTAGTAGAAAAGTAAGTTAGACGGACTCTTATATCAAGAGTCCGTTTTTTGTTTTTGCTGATAGGAAAAGCAAAACGGGAAATAAGAATTTAAAAGACAAGAGAGGGCATAAATGAAAATGATAGTTGTTATCAAACCGGGAACACCCGAGGACCAAGTAAATCAGCTGGAAGAATCGCTAAAATCGATGGGATTTGGTGTGGATAGGTCATATGGAGAGGATTACACACTCCTCGGTCTTATCGGAGATGTCAGAAGTCTTAATGAGAACATCATAGGTATGAATCCGATAGTGAGCAAGGTTATCCACGTTACCGCACCTTTTAAGCGTGCGAACAGAGCGTTCCATCCCGAAAGTACCATAGTAAAAGTTGGGGAACACAGTATAGGCGGAAAAGAGCTTGCGATTATGGCGGGTCCTTGTTCTGTGGAGAGCGAAGAGCAGATTGTGTCTGTCGCAAAGAAAGTGAAGCAGGCAGGAGCGCAGTTCTTGCGCGGCGGAGCTTTTAAGCCGAGATCTTCACCATACAGCTTTCAGGGGCTTGGTGTTCAAGGGCTCGAGTTCTTGAAAACCGCAAAGGAAGAAACCGGACTACAAATCGTCTCCGAAGTTTTGAATATCGATATGATACCGAAATTTGTCGATATAGTCGATATAATTCAAGTCGGTGCGAGGAATATGCAAAACTTTATGCTCTTAAAGGAGCTTGGCAAGGTCAAAAAGCCGATTCTGCTGAAACGCGGGATATCCGCAACGATCGAAGAATGGCTTATGAGTGCGGAGTATATTATCGCCGAAGGAAACACAGAAGTTATCCTATGCGAAAGAGGGATTAGAACTTTCGAAAAATATACGAGAAACACGCTCGATATTTCAGCCGTGCCGGTGGTGAAGCAAAAGAGCCATCTGCCGATAGTGGTCGATCCTTCACACGCCGGAGGCGAATGGTGGATGGTTTCGCCTCTTGCGAAAGCCGCTATATCTGCTGGTGCGGACGGACTCGTAATCGAAGTGCATGAAGAGCCGGAAAAAGCTCTTTCGGACGGTCAGCAATCGCTTAAACCGAAAAAGTTTGAAAAATTGATGGAGGATATCGAGGTTTTGGCGAAACTAGAGGGAAAGAGTATCCATGGATAATGAAGTAAGCTTTAAGGATATCAATCTAACCATAGTAGGTATCGGGCTTATGGGCGGTTCGATGCTTAAAGCCTTAAAAGGACAGGACAATAGACCAAAGAGCATAACGGCTTATGATATCGATGCCGAGATTTTGAAAAAAGTCAAAAGCAGAGAACTTGCGGATGTCGTAACCGATGATGCGAAAGAAGCTTTGAAGAATGCGGATTTTGTAGTCATTGCTCTATACCCGAAAAATGCAATCGAGTTTGTAAAACAGAACAGGAACAGCTTTAAGAAAAGTGCTGTGGTTACCGATATATGTGGAGTAAAAAGGGAGATTGACGAAGAGATACCCCCTCTTTTGTCCGAAGATGTTCGTTTTGTCGGCGGACACCCTATGGCAGGCAGAGAGCACAAAGGATTTTCATACAGCATACCCGATCTGTTTCTGGGGTGCAGATATATAATAACCAGCGGAGAGAAACAAGCCGTAAAACTCGTTTCTGAGATGGCGGATATTATCGGAGCAAAGAAAATAGTTTTCTCCTCGCCGGAAATTCACGATGAACTTATTGCGTATACATCCCAGCTTCCGCATGTGCTGTCCGTTGCTTATATGCTCTGTGCGAAAAAGCGAGATGTTGAGGATTTCTCTGCCGGAAGCTTTCGCGATATCACGAGAGTTGCGATGATAAACGATGAGATGTGGAGCGAACTTTTCTTGGAAAACAAGGATAAACTATTGAACGAGATTAAAAGCCTCAGAGTCGGGCTTGCCGATTTAGAGGACTTGATCGAAAAAGAACAAAGAGAAGACTTAAGAGCCGAGATGCGTAAAGCGGCTGAGATGAGAGAAGGTATTATAGGATGATGAAAGCTGCGATAGATTTGAAATCGAGTAAAATATATATAGGAAAAGGAATTTTGTCTGAAATTGGAGTTTTGATAAAAAAGCAAAACGGCGGAGCGAAAGTTCTTATTGTGACGGACGAGAACGTAAAGAAGCTTTATTTGGATAAAGTTATTGCTGATTTTGAAGCAAATGATATTGAGTATAATACGCTTGTTCTGAAGGACGGAGAAGATACGAAAACACTGCAAAACCTTGGGCAGGTGTGCGAAAATGCGGCGGATTGCAACCTCAACAGAGGTGATATAATAATCGCACTCGGCGGCGGCGTTGTCGGAGACCTCGCAGGATTTGCAGCGGCCGTGTATTTAAGAGGAATTAAGTTCATAGCAGTTCCTACTACTTTGCTTGCGCAGGTCGACAGCAGTGTTGGGGGAAAGACAGGTGTTAATTTGCCGCAGGGGAAAAATCTTGTCGGCTCATTTTATAAAGCAGACAGCGTATTTATCGACACAGATACGTTGAAAACATTGGATGACAATGAGTTTTGCTGCGGTATGGCGGAAGTGATAAAATATGGATGTATCAAAGACAAAGAGTTTTTTGAGATGCTTGAAAAATTGGAGTCCAGAGAGGAGGTTATGTCAAGAATCGAGGAAATCGTAAGAAAATGTTGTGAAATTAAAGCGGAGATAGTGCGTGAGGATGAATTCGACAAAGGTTTAAGGATGATATTAAACTTCGGACATACGATAGGGCATGCTGTGGAGAGAATGCAAGGATATGGAGAACTCACACACGGACAGGCTGTTGCGATAGGCATGGTGAAGATTTCCAAGGCATCAGAAAAAAAAGGCATAACCGAAATAGGAACGACTAGAAGACTTGAAAAACTGCTGATAAAGCATGGACTCGCTATAGATATCGAAGGTTTTGATGTGGATTCGATATTCGAAGCTACGATGAAAGATAAAAAGAATATCGGAAAAACGATGAATATAGTCCTGCTTAAAAGAATCGGTGAAGTAACTGTGGAGCAGATTTCCCCCGCTGAAATGGTGGAATATATATGAGCATAAGAATTACACCAGTAAAACTTTCTGGGAGATTAACGATTCCGCCGTCAAAAAGCATGGCGCACAGATTGCTGATATGTGCCGGGCTTTCAAAGGGAAGAAGTGAGATTGCGAATATTACTCTTTCGGATGATATCAAAGCGACGATTGATGCGCTTCGAAAACTCGGCAGAAATGTCGATATCAAAGGGGATATATGTATTGTTGACGGAGATATAAACTTTGACGGAGGAATAATAGATTGCAAAGAATCCGGCTCGAGTTTGCGATTCTTGGTACCGATAATCTCCGCACTCGGCGGAGGTGAGTTTACAGGTGAAGGAAGACTCGGTAAAAGACCTTTGAGTGTATATAAGGATATCTTTGAAAAACAAGGATTGAACCTCAAAGAGGGCTTCCCGCTCAAAGTTGAAGGAAGTCTAATGGGTGGAGTTTTCGAAGTTCGGGGAGATATAAGCTCGCAGTTCATTTCAGGATTGATGCTTGCCGCCCCTCTTCTGAAAGGTGAAACAAGAATCAAGATAATAACACCTCTTCAAAGCAGGGGATATGTATATATGACGATCCAAGCTATGAAGAAGTTTGGAGTGGATGTTTCGGTGGAAAAAGAGGACAGGGTATTTTTTATCGAATCCGGACAGAAGTATATTTCGGCGAATGTGGCGACAGAAGGGGACTGGTCACAGGCAGGATTTTGGCTTCTCGGCGGAATAAACAGTGTAGAAGGTATAGCGATTGAGGGATTGAGAAATAAAACGCATCAGGGCGATAAGGCGATATTGAATATTTTAAAAGAAATGAATGCAAATATGATAATAAGAGATGACTCAATAAATATAGAGAGAAGTGAGCTTAGACCGCAGAATATAGATATAAGCCAATGTCCGGACTTGGCTCCTGTTGTTGCAGGACTTATGTCATTGACTGAAGAAAAATGCGTTTTGGGCGGCTGCGAAAGGCTTAGGATAAAAGAATCCGACAGAATCGAATCTATAGTATGCACATTAAAAAGCTTAGGCTCGAATGCAGAAGTCGAAGGCGATAGAATAATAATAGAAGGCAGACCTAAGGGCGGGAAAGTAAAAACTTTCGGCGACCACAGAATCGCGATGATGGCGGCGGCTCTCGCCCCGCATTGCGAAGGAGAAGTTATTGTTGAAGACGAGACGGTTGTGAATAAATCGTACCCGAAGTTCTGGGACGATTACAGGGCATTAGGAGGAAAATATGTCTAGCAGTTTTGGAGCGAAATTTAAGATTTCCGTATTCGGGGAATCGCACGGTAAGGCGGTCGGAGCTACGATCGAAGGGTTACCTCCCGGGTTAGTGCTTGATTTTGAGCATATCGAAAAAGAGATGAAAAGAAGAGCACCGCTGAAAAGCGATTGGTCAACGCGCAGAGGGGAAACCGACGACTTTGAAATATTGAGCGGAGAAAAGGACGGTGTGCTTACAGGTGCGCCGCTGACTGTCATAATAAAAAACAAGGATGCTCATTCAAAGGATTACAGTGAGCTAAAGACAAAACCGAGACCGGGTCATGCTGATTATACTGCAAGCGTTAAATATGAAGGAAACCACGATTATCGCGGTGGAGGGCATTTTTCCGGCAGACTAACAGCACCGATAGTTTTTGCAGGTGCGGTTGCAAAGCAAATACTAAAAAAAGAAGGTGTAGAAATCTTTGCACATATCAGTTCGGTTAAGGATGAACAAGATCTTTCTTTTGAAGCGGTAGATAATAAGTCTTGGGACATAAGCGAAAAAGCATTCCCCGTTTTGGATGCCGGTGCCGAAGAGAGAATGAAAGATACTATTATACAAGCGAGAGATAATAAGGATTCTGTCGGAGGAACGATTGAGTGTGCGATTGTTGGGCTTGCGGCAGGTGTTGGTGGACCGCTTTTCGGCGGACTGGAAGGAAGAATTTCATCAGCGATATATGCTATACCTGCTGTTAAGGGTATTGAGTTTGGGGCAGGGTTTGCTGTTTCAAATATGCTTGGGAGCGAAGCAAACGATGAATTTTTCTTTGATAATAGTATAAAGACAAAAACCAACAACTGTGGAGGGATTCTCGGGGGTATATCAAACGGTATGCCGATAGTGTTCAAAGCGGCGTTTAAGCCTACTCCGTCGATAGGCAAGAAGCAAAAAACGGTGGATACTAAAACTTCAAAGCAGGTTGAACTTGAGATAAAAGGTCGCCATGACCCGTGCATACTGCCAAGAGCAGTACCCGTTATAGAGGCAATGAGTGCGATTGTGATTTTGGATGAGTTGATGATGAACCGAAAGGGGATATAAAGAAGATGGATTTAGACAAGATTAGAAATGAAATTGATATTATTGACAGTGAGCTTATAACGAATTTTGAAAAGCGGATGGAACTTGTTAAGCGAGTTGCCGGCTATAAGATAGCAAATAAAATACCGATTTTTAACGGGAAAAGGGAGCAGGAAGTTATCGAGCTTGCAATTTCAAGACTTAAGAACAAAGATCTTGATAAGCTTACAAGAGAATTTTTCACATCGATTATGGACATCAGTAAAGAGATGCAGGGGAAAATCCTGGGAGAAGAGAACCTTAAGCTGTTAAAAGAGCAGGGCGGAAGAATCGTTTTCCCGGGAGTCGAAGGCTCTTTTTCCGGACAGGCAACAAGAGAATTCTTCGGCGGAGATGTTTTGGCTGAAGCAGTTCCATCGTTTAAGGAGGTATGCCGTCAAGTTGCAAATGGAAGTGCAAAATATGGTGTACTGCCTATTGAAAACAGTATAAGCGGATCCGTTCTCGAAGTAATCGACAGAATCGAAGAATATGACTGCCACGTTGTAGGGGAGCACAGAGTGAGAATAAAACATTGCCTTATGGGTCTGCCTAATGCAGAGGCGAAGGATATTCATACCGTTTTCTCACATCCTCAAGGAATATCGCAATGCAAGGATTACATCTTGGATAATGACTTTGTATCAAAGGAAGCAGAAAACACAGCGCTCGCCGCAAAATCGGTTATGGAAAAAGGAAACAAGAGTTTTGGAGCTATCGCTTCCGAGACTGCAGCAGAGCTTTACGGACTTCGGATACTGGATTATAATATACAGAGGAACGCAAACAATTATACGAGGTTTGTGATCATTGCAAAAGAATACGATAAGAATCCGCAGAATGATAAGATAAGCATATCGTTTGTCGTTTCGAACCAGCCGGGCTCGCTGTTCCATGTTCTCTCGCTGTTTGATAAGCTGAAACTCAATATATGCAGGCTGGAATCCAGACCGATTCCTGAAAAGCCTTGGGAGTATAAATTTTACCTGGATTTCAATGCATCATCGGATGATGAGAGGATTAAAACTGTTTTTGGACAATTACAACTTGGCTGCGGCTCTTTCAGGGTGATAGGGATGTATAAAAGCCACGAGGAAGGTGAAGTATGAAGCTAGCGCTCTTGGGAAGAAAACTTTCGCACAGTTTTTCGAAGCAGATACATGAGATGGTATTTGATATTTTGAATATCAAAGGCACTTATAGTCTTTGTGAAGTAAAACAGAGTGAGCTTGAGAGCTTTATGCAGGATATAAAAGACGGTGCTTTTGACGGAGCTAATGTAACGATACCCTATAAATCCGCTGTTTTGGAATATATCGACGAAATATCCGAAGAAGCAAAGAAAATCGGGGCAGTAAACTCTATCGATAAATCCAATGGAAAACTTGTCGGGTACAACACCGACTATTCGGGCTTTGGAGAAATGCTTAAGCATAATTTCATTGATATCAAAGGAACCGATTTCGCTGTTCTGGGTGCTGGAGGAGCGGCAAAGGGTCTGATAGCGTACCTTTCCGACAACGGGGCAAAAAATGTTGAGCTATATTCCAGAGACCCGAAGAAAGTGAAAAAGGCATTCGATGATCTATCCTATAACTGTGGGTTTTCGATTGTACCGTATTCCAAACTCAATATAAAGAATAGAGTTTTGATAAACGCAACGCCAGTCGGAATGTATCCGGATGTGGAAAAATCCCCTGTAGCATCGATAGACCTTGAAGGCTGTGTTGCTGTCGTGGACCTGATATACAACCCGAGCAAGACGAGACTTATGAAGTTTGCAGAAGAGCAAAACGTGCAAGCGGTGAATGGACTTTATATGCTCGTTTCCCAAGCGATAAAAGCGCAGGAGATTTGGCAGAGAAAAATTTTAAGTGAAAACCTCACAAGATATATATATAATACTATCAATCCGAAAGGTCAGAATATAGTTTTGATTGGAATGCCGGGATGCGGTAAAAGCATAATCGGAGAAAAGTTAGCAAGCAGCTTGAGCATGCCTCATTTCGATATTGATTCCTATATTATCAATAATTATGGAGACATTGCACACCTCTTTGATGGCGGAGAAGAAGCCTTCAGAGCACTTGAAACAAGAGCTACAAAACATGCTGCAAACGAAACCAATACGGTTATCAGTACGGGCGGTGGCGTTGTGACGAGGAAAGAAAACATGACAGCACTCGCAGAAAACGGAACCATTATATTCATTGATAGACCTTTGGATCATATAGTTGATGATATTGACCACGACACCAGACCGCTGTTGGACGGAGATAGAAGAAGCGTAGAAAAACTGTATAAAAAAAGAGTGGATTTGTATGATAAATACTCCCATGTTAAAGTTGTAAATGATGGCACTCTTTCAAAAGTAATAAAACAAATCGAAAGAGTTTGGAAAGGCGAAGAGCTGTAATGACGAAAATTTTAGTGATAAACGGACCTAATCTTAATATGCTCGGTAAACGTGAACCGAAGATATACGGCGAAAGAACTTTGGACGATCTTCGTGAGATTGTCAAGTCATACGCAGAAAAAATTGAAGTCAAGGTTGATTTTTTCCAATCCAACTTTGAGGGCGCAATTATCGATAAATTACATGCTGCGGATGAATACTATGATGGGATAATAATAAATCCGGCTGCATTTACGCATTACAGCTTTGCGATTTTGGATGCGCTTAGATCGATAAGCATACCAGCTGTCGAGGTGCATATATCGGACATATCAAAAAGGGAGAGTTTCCGTCAAAAATCCGTCACAGAGGACGGATGTATCGGGCAGATTTCAGGTTATGGGTTTGATGGTTATACGATGGCTATGGATAGACTGATAGAGCATATGGACTCGAAATAGACTATTCATCAAGCGGAACAGCATCCGCCGGATCGATTAGCTCTACAATATCATCATAAGCGAGCATTAACCTCTCTTGGTCATATTCGGAAAGAGAACCGAAAAGCTCCGGATCGTTTATGAACTTGCCCGCCGGCAAGACCTTGTGATCGGAGGCTTCAACATTATATATTCTCGTGCATCGAATCAGCGTAGGCACATAAGTTACCGGCTCCAGAATAATTTTTCCTTCCGGAGTCTTTGTTATATTGATGTTTACGACGATTCCTGCATACTTATATCTCGCCTTTTGGTTGGAGATAAAATTACCCAGAGAAAAAGCGACAATGCCTTCTTTTGTGCTTCCGTCCGGCATGTCCACAGTGATTCTTTCGAGCGGCTGTACAACGTGAGGATGACTGCCGATAACAACATCTGCACCAAGAGCGATATACTGCTCAGCGAGTTTCTTCTGCTTCGTAGAATAGCTTCTGCGGTATTCTTCACCCCAATGCACGCTTAAGATTACGACTTCGGCACCGAGTTCTCTGACTTTTTTTATATCAGCCTCAACAAGCTCGATATCACCCCAATATCTTTGTACGAAATCAGGGTTTTCAAACTTCCTTACTCTTGAAACATTGTATGAGTAAGCGATAATAGCGGTTTTAATACCTTTGATATCAGTGATATAATATTCGGAATAATCCTCTTCATTCAAAGATATACCTGTATTATCCATGCCGATCTTTTCAAGATTTTCCAACGTGTTTTTGACCCCGACTTCGCCCATATCCAAAGCGTGGTTGTTCGCCAGAGTTACTAGATCGAATCCGCAATCCTGTAACGCTTCAGCATAGCTTATCGGTGTATTGAATCGAGGATATCCCGTATATGGGAAAGATTCACCCGAAATCGTCGTTTCCAGGTTTGCAAAAGCAAAATCAGATTTTTGAATTGTGGGCTTTATATGAGTAAAGGACGGCATAAAGTCATATATGTCCGGATCCTTATTGTAATCATGAATAAGCTGTGACTCGTGTGCCATAGCATCCCCTACAGCAGAAATAGTGATCGTGATGTCCTCCGGTTCCGGAGAAGGTGCTGGTGCCTGGGTAGGCTCGACGATATCATATACGGGTTCTGCTGTTGGCTGCGGTGTGAACCTTGGACGCAGTCTCGGGAAGACGACGATAGAAGCCTGGAAAAGCAAAACAAAAATCACAAGCAGAGAAATTATGATAAATATAGTTATAAACGATTTTTTTCTTTTAGTCATTCCTTCTTTTTCTGCCTTTCTTATAAATCACGTTCGGGTAGAAAACTTCATCCATCTTTAGGTTTACATGACTTAAATATGAGAACATACTGCCGCTGCCCACGGAAAAAGAAAGCTCCTTAAGCCATATAACCTCATAGTCAATCTTGCTTTTTCTGTTGCTGCGTTTGCTTCCGAATATATTATCTCCGAGTATCGGACAGCCAAGGTACGCCATATGTGCGTACACCTGATACTTTCTAATCGTTATAGGTACTATCTCAACCTTTGTATATTTGCTGTACTTGTTTATACACTTATATCTCGTCACAATTGGCAGAGACCCGGGCTGCGGGTGAGGAAAGATATTATACCTGTTATCGATATGGTGATATTCCTCTGTTTCGTCCATCTTAGGATGTCCAACGACGATTGCCTCGAAGACCATGTGCACTTTCCGCTGCTTTAGTCCTGCGTTTATATAAAGGTATGCCTCTTCATTCTTTGCGATAAAGAGAATACCTCCGGCAAACTGCGGGAGGGTATAGCACAGATACGGAACTATAAGAGAATCGACATTATACTCTCCCTTTTGGAGCATATACTCCAAAGCCATATCATAAACATTCGCTTCACCCGTTTTGTATTCATCAAAGGAAAGCACACCCGGCATTTTCTCGATAGCCAAAAAATTCTCATCCTCGTACAGTATATCGAGCACAGGGGGAAGCCCCAGATGATAGAAAAAAAGATTTAACTCAACTTCATCTCCGTTTTCAACGAAAACATCCTCTTTGATAATCTTGCCGTTCAGCTTGATTTCCGCACGCAAAAAAGCGCTGTAAATCTCTTCATACTTCGAATTCGGATATATTTCATGGACATAATCTGTGAGGAATTTATCCTGCTCGTCCACATCTTTTACTACAATCTTTCTCATCTTCTTCGCTTCAGACCCCGAAATCTTTGTTCTATCCGTTGATTTTACTATTAAAACCTTCTCTTTGCAAGGCAGTTCAAAATTTCTTAACAATAAAAGAATGACAACAGTGAGTTATGATGTACTTATAGAAACGAGTTTTTATTTCGTAAGACCAAGACTTTTTAATATTTGACCAGAAATCTCCGATACAGTTATCATATCATTTTCGACCACAAGATTATATTCCTGTATCTTTTTATCGGGGATTTTATCGCCCAGCATACTCAAGGCTTTTTGAATCTCTGGAAAAGCCACAGCGAATTCATTTTGCATAATAGGACAAAGAGTTCTAGGAAGCAGGACTTTTTGGTCGTCCTTTAAAGCTGCAAGGTTATATTTTTTTATATTGCCGTCATTGGCATAAACAGCGATACAATCGGCTTCACCGAATAAAAGAGAATCGAAAAGCAAACCGTAGGCCATAACCGATTCTTGCATAAAGGATAGACCATAATCTTTGGCTAGTTTTTGATTGGCATGAGACTCAAAAAACCATTCCTGTGTGCCTGCATATTTCAAATCTTTGGCGTAAGGTTTTATGTCAGAAATTCTTTTCAGGCTATATTTGTTTGCTGTTTCGGGTAATACACATAGAACATAGTCACTGCTAAACCCGAATTTATCAAGCACATCGATGTCATAAGCTTTTGCCATACCTTCTTTACAAAAAGAGTGGAGTTCTTTTTGGGAAGGCGGTTTCTTTTTTGGAGTTAATTCACTGAGAAAAGAGGTGAGCATAGTTCCTGTATATGCGAATGCAATATCCACTTCGTCCCTCTGCAAAGCACCAAATACAGCTGATCTGCTGCCGTAATATATCACTTTCGTTCTGTAGTCCGTATATTCCGTTATCAAATCAGCGGTTATGTGACCGCATATTTTTTGCTCGGTTGTGGATTGGACACCTATCTTTATCGATTGTTTTCCACTTTTAATTCTTTCAAATCTACCTGTGCTGCATGAGACGAGTGATGAACAGAGCAAAACAACGACTGATAAAAGCATTATCCTTTTGGAAGTTGATTTAATCATAGCTTTTTACTCCCAAAGTCAACACTTATCGTATACTCCACAATTCGAAAAATGATATGCTCGATTAAAGCGAGCAAAAAAACAAAAAGCCCCCCGGTGAGCAGTTCATATATATCTCCTGCCTCGAACCCATAGAATATAAACTCACCCAGCCCCCCTGCTCCGATGTATGCTGCAAATATTGCGATTCCGACACTTTGGATAGTCGCTATTCTGATTCCATTAATAATTCTAGGCAAAGTTAACGGCAAATATATCACACGGAAATTTTGCATCCTGGTCATGCCCATACTTCTTGAAGCTTCTATGACTTGCTCAGAGATATTTTCTATTCCTAAAGAGGTCTGTCTGATTATCGGGAACAGTGCATATAGGAAAATCACGATTACGGCAGAAAGAAAGCCCGTACCAAAGTAAAAGACTAGAATACCGAAAAGCGCAAATGCCGGAAAAATATTAAAGAGTTTAAAAAGTCCGAAGACGGGACGCTCCATTCTGTCGAATTTTGTCAGAAGAAGACAGATTGGAATACCGATAACGGTTGCTATTACAACAGAGACAAAAATCAGTAAAATATGTCTTGTAAAAGCTTCTCCTATTCTCGCTATATTAGCTGATAAATATTGCATATAACCCAAAACCTATCGCACCTCCTCTATATCCGGAAAGGATTCTTCCATAACGTTCAGCAATGACCTTTCTGTGATTATTCCCTCGATATTTCGATTTTCACCTACAACAGGTATATCGTACTGATTAACCTCGCTTCGCAAAGCGAGTACATGCTCCAAAGAAGACTCCAAACCCACTGTTTTGATATCCCGCCGCATAATATCCTTCATTGTCGCATCCGCAGAGAAAGCTTTTTTTATCTGTTTGGGTCCGACCAAGCCTAAAGGCTTTTCTTTGCCTTTTTCCCGCCTCTCTTCCTCTACAACCACTAGAATATTTGTATTCTTATCACGCATCAATTCAATGGCATGAATCAATCCTCTGTTTTCGCCAATGGTGATTATACTGCCGGACATGATATCCTTTGCAAGCAGCATCTCCTTAGGCTTCCAGAGCCTGGATTTACCGACATAATATTCGATATAATCGTTTTTCGGATGTTTTAAAATCTCCCGGGGGCGGCCTAACTGTTCGATTTTGCCGTCTTTCATAATCGCTATTCGATCACCGATAAATAAAGCGTCTTTTAAACTTTTTGTTGAGATGATAACTGTTTTTTCGTATCCATCCCTAAGTCTAAAAGCAAGTGAAAATATCTCATCCTTTTCGTCGGCTTGGAGTTCATCGAGCGTTTCGTCCAAAAGAAGATTCTCTGCGCCGCAGGCAAGAGCCCTTGCTATTGCGACCAAGATTTGCTCTTTTCTCGAAATCTCTTCGGGGTACTTGGAGTACAGCCCCGATTCTTGCAATCCCAATTTTAAAAGAGCCTCAGACACCGCTTTTTCTTTCTGCTCATCACTCCAATCATTAAGACTAGGCATTATGCCGATATTTTGTGATACTGTCAGATGGGGGAGGAGTCCGGGGTCTCTGGTAACAAATCCGATTTTTGTCCTCAATTCCTCTGTCTCGAAATCCAACAAGTTTTTTTTGCCTATGTTCACCTCTCCTCCGGAGGGTAATATCATTCGTGCCATAATTCTTATCATGGTGGCTTTTCCGCAACCTTCCTCACCGACCAGTACGAGTATTTCGCTTCTTTCAGCGGAAAGATTTATGTTTTTTAAAAAAGGTGTTTGCTCATCGTAATACTTGGATATATCTTTTAATTCAATCAATATGCTTCATCTCCTTAAGTATAGTTTTTCTTTTTTTATCTAAAATAACCAGATAATTGAGTGGATTTTAAAACATTTATAAAAATCCATGCACAAAAAAATTTATATTTTATTAATTTGAAGTAGAATGACATTAGTGATATAGTATTAACTGGATTTGGAGGATAAAATAACTGCATTGTATAGCGACTATTGAAGAGAGAAAATGTTCTCCGGGGATTATGCAATGTTCCGATATACAAACTACGGAGGTAAAAATGGCAGTAAGAGATATTTTGAAGGGGAAAACGAATCCCAGACTGAGAAAAAAGTCAAAGCCGGTCAAGGAGATAAACGATCGAATTGTTCAGCTTGTTGATGATATGAAACAGACTTTGAAAAAAGAAGAAGGTGTCGGACTCGCTGCACCGCAGGTCGGTGTGCTTCGAAGAGTCATAATTGTGGACGAAGGAAAAGGGGCTTTTGAGATAATAAACCCTGAGCTTTCGAATGAAAAGGGAAGCTGCATCGAGAAGGAAGGGTGCTTGTCGCTTTTGCCGATAAGCGGATATGTTGAAAGACCGGAAAGTCTTGTAGTGAAAGGACAAAGACTTGACGGCAGTTTTATTAAAATGGATGCATCGGGTTTGCTTGCGAGGATAATATGCCATGAAGTCGACCACTTGGAAGGCGTATTGTTCACGGACAAAGTGATACCGGAAGACCAGCTTGATATAAAAGAAGAGGACGAGAAAGAGGTGCAAAGAGCGTGAGAGTAGCCTTCTTTGGAACACCGGACTTCGCAGTGCCTAGCCTATCAATGCTTGCGGAAAACGGATATGAAATCGTTGGCGTATTCTGTCAGCCGGATAGAAAACGGGGAAGAGGACACAAAGTGTCCTTTTCTCCGATTAAAGAGAAGGCCTTAGAGCTTGGTCTTCCCGTCTTTCAGTTTGAAAAAATCAAGTCAGAGGAAGGAACGGACTGTTTACGGAAACTGGATGTGGACTTGATGATAACTGCGGCTTACGGGCAGATTTTGTCCAAGGAAATATTGGATATCCCGAGATTGGGCTGTATAAACGTACATGCTTCTTTGCTCCCGAAATACCGAGGAGCCGCCCCGATTCAATGGGTTATCATAAACGGAGAGAAAACCACCGGTATAACGACTATGTTCACGGATATCGGGCTTGATACCGGTGATATGCTTTTAAAAAAAGAGATTTCGATTGGTGAGGATGAAACCGGCGGCGAGCTATATCAAAGACTCGCTGTTCTCGGAGCGGAGGTTTTGAAAGAAACACTAGAAAAGCTCGAGGATGGGAGCCTAAAGCGAGAAAAACAGAATGATGAAGAATCCAGCTATTATCCGCTTTTGAACAAGGATATGGCGAAACTGGATTTTAATGATACAGCGAAACAGCTTGTTGACAGAGTTAGAGCTCTTGACCCTGTAATGCGCTGCAGTGCGAAATATAGGGAAAGTATTATCAAGCTTATAAAGCTCAAAGCTTCGAATACGGATAAAAGAGGAAAGTCCGGTGAGGTTTTGATATCGGATCCGAAAAACGGACTGGTTATAATGGCAGGGGATTTGCCTGTCGAAGTTTTGGAGATCCAATTCCCGGGAGGGAAGAGAATGAAAACGAAGGATTTTCTTTTGGGTAAGAGTATACCTGTAGGTGATTTCTTTGAATAACAATGCAAGGCACTCCGCTTTTTTGGTGCTCAAAAGAGTATTTGGCGAAAAAACATACTTAAATATCGCGCTTAAGAATATCGACAGAAAAAGCCTTTCAGAAAAGGACATATCTTTTATAACCAGACTCACAAACACGGTTTTGGAAAATTTAGGACAGATAGACTATGCCCTTAAACCGCTTATCGAAGGAAAAAGAGTTCATTCCTCTATTAGAACGATACTTCGAATGTCGGTCTGTGAGATTCTGTTTATGTCGACTCCTGATCGTGCTGCGGTGAATGAAGCTGTTAATCTAACAGTGCGGATCGGAAAAGAATCGCTCAAGGGGTTTGTAAATGCGGTTCTAAGAAATTTCAGTGATATAAAAGAAAAAACGGAATATCCTGATATCGAAAAACAGCCGAAAGAATACTTTGAAGTCTTCAGCGGATATAAGCCTTGGTTTATCGATGAGGTAATCGAGGATTACGGTATGGAGTTTGCAAAGGATTTTTTGCTGTATAAACAAAAGTATCCTGATTATACGCATATCAGAATCAACACGCTAAAAATTTCAGTTGAAGATATTCAAAAACATATAGACGATGAAGGATTTGGAACAAGAGAGGATGAAATATTTGCCGATGGGCTGTATATAAAAAAATTTACTGATATCGAGAACAGAGAGATATTTAAAAACGGTCAAATCTCCGTAATGGGAAAAGCATCTATGGTTTGCGTATCGCTTGCTTCTCCAAAGGAAGGCATGAGCGTTATTGATGCTTGCGCAGCACCCGGAGGAAAGACAGCATATATGTCCTCTTTGATGCAAAACAAGGGGAATATCACTGCCTTTGATATTCATCCGCATAGAGTGGAGCTTACACGAAAAAATATGAAGAGACTGGGATGTGAAAATGTATTTGTTTCTGTAAAAGATGCTTCGGAATATGATGAAAGTCTAAAAGAGAAATTCGATTTGGTGTTTTTAGACATGCCTTGCTCGTCTATGGGGCTTGCATATAAAAAAGCGGATATACGACTTTTCAAAGAGAAAGCAGATGTGGAAAACTTGGCAGCTGCTCAAAAGAAAATCCTGAACGCAGCGAAGAACTATGTGAAAAGAGGTGGGATTTTGATGTATATGATATGCAGCATAACCAGAGAGGAAAGTGATTTGAAGTGGTTTTTCAAAAAAAACAAGAATTTCACCGAAGAAAAGCTCGATATCCCGAAAAACGTTGAATATTTTAAAGCAGAACACGGGATAAAACTTTTCCCTAATATTTCGAATATGGATGGATTTTATATATGCAAGATGAGAAAAAATTGAAAAGTCTTTTGGATCTGTCGCTTGATGAACTTCGGGAATTGATTTTGGAACTGGGCGAGAAGAAATTCAGGGCAGACCAACTGTATAAATGGCTTAATGCCGGAAAATCTTTTGATAGGATGAGCAACCTTTCTAAGGACTTTTTGTCAAAGCTTAAAGCGGATTATTTCGAAGGATATGCAAAAATAGCGGAAAAGCAGGTTTCGAAGGATGGTACGATTAAGTATCTGTTTTTGATGCGGGACGGCACCGGCGTTGAAAGTGTTTTGATGAAGCAGGCTTACGGGAACACGCTTTGTATCTCCACACAGGCGGGGTGCAGAATGGGGTGCGGATTCTGTGCTTCCGGGGCGTGCGGACTCGAAAGAAATCTTTCCGCAGGTGAGATTCTATCGCAAGTGATAGGAGTAAACGAAGACGGGGAGAAAGTCGGCAACATCGTTTTGATGGGAATGGGTGAACCGTTCGACAACTATGATAATGTTATAAAATTTATCAAACTCGTAAATCATCAAGAGGGGTTGAATATAGGGTATCGGAGCATCTCTCTTTCGACATGCGGAATTGTACCTAAAATAATAGAATTTTCTAAAGAGGGTTTGCCGGTCACACTCGCGATTTCCCTTCATGCCCCCAACGATGAAATCCGCAAAAGCATAATGCCGATTTCAAAGAAATATACTATTTATGAGGTGGTTGACAGTGCTAAATACTACTTTAATAAAACAGGCAGACGGGTTATAATAGAATATGTTTTGATTGACGGTATAAACTCGTCCGTCGAGAATGCAAAGGAACTTGCAAAGCTGCTTAAAGGATTTAACTGTCATGTAAACTTAATCCCGTATAACAGCATCAGTGAGAAGTTTCGAAAACCATCCGATACTGTGGTCAAAGACTTTTTGAATGTATTGGAGAAAAACAGAATTTCCGCTACGAGAAGAAAAACCAGCGGGGACGATATCGAAGGAGCGTGCGGCCAGTTGAGGCTTAAAAACAGAAGCGAATAAACACGAGAGGATTATCTATAGCAAGTATGGAGATAGGAAAATCTACTCATCTTGGAAATGTGAGAAAAATAAATGAAGATTCTTTTTTGGTGGAGAAAAGAGACGGTTTTGTGTTGCTCATAATTGCAGATGGTATGGGCGGTCACAATGCCGGAGAAGTTGCAAGCAAAATGGCAGCAGAGAGCATAAAAGAATACCTATTTAGCAGCCAAGAAGAAGAAAAGGACAAAGCGCTTGAGTCAGCGCTTTTGTATGCGAATAAAGCGATTTTCGATGGTGCCGATAAACACAAGAGACACAGAGGAATGGGTACGACAGCAACAGCATCTGTTATAATCGACGATAAAGCATATATTGCAAATGTCGGAGACAGCAGAGCTTATAAATACTCAAAAGGCGAGCTTAAACAAATCACAAAAGATCATTCATATGTTCAAATGCTGGTCGATCAAAAGGTGCTTACGAAAGAGGAAGCAAGGTTTCATCCAAGAAGAAATCTTATAACGAGAGCACTCGGTACTTCAGACGATATCGAAGTGGATATATTCTCATGTGATTTCTTGGATGGGGATACGATACTCCTTTGCACGGATGGATTGACTTCTCATGTTGAGGATGAATTTATTAATACAGTCATAGGTTCAAAACGGTCTGTAGAAGAGAAGATCAGCGTTCTTGAGAATGAAGCGTTGAAACAGGGTGGTTCGGATAATATCACTATTGTTATTGCCGAGAAAAAGGCATTTTAAGGAAGAGGAATAATGGAAGGGAAACTGTTTGACAACAGATATGAAATCTTGGAGCAGGTGGACAAGGGTGGCACATCCTTTGTTTATCGTGCTGTCGATAGAAAAACAAAAAATATCGTCGCAGTCAAGGTTTTAAAACAGAACCTTTCAAAAAACAGGGACTTTGTTAAGAGATTTGAAAACGAAGTTGCTGCAGCACTTTCACTCGACCATAACAATATTGTACACGTTATTGATGCCGGACATACCGAAGAGGTGTATTATCTGGTAATGGATTTCATCGAAGGAAAAACGCTGAAGCAGATTATCCGAGAAGAAGGGATGTTAGATTTAAAAAAGGCCGTTGATATAACGATATGCATTTGCAATGCGCTTAATCATGCACATTCTGCCGGGTTTGTACACAGAGATATAAAGCCGCAGAACATAATGATTCAAAAGGATGGACAGGTTAAGATAACGGATTTCGGTATTGCACGAAACACATCTGTAATCGAGAGAGCTGCTAAAAATGACAATAAAATAATGGGTTCTGTGCAGTATATTCCGCCTGAGCAAGCAAGAGGAGAAAAGACGGACAGGCGCACGGATATATACTCACTGGGTATATCACTCTATGAGATGATTACGGGGACTCTTCCCTTTGACGGAGGAACATCGGTAGAAGTAGCTTTAAAGCATCTTAAAGAGCCGATACCACATCCGAAAAGGAAGAACGATAGAATAAATGATGCTCTTAACAAGATTGTACTAAAAGCCACAAGAAAGAACAAAAGGCTGAGATACAGCAGTGCTCTGGAGCTTGCAGAGGACTTAAAACTCTGCTTTGAAAGACCAGCAGGAGAGTATGTAAAGCTCGAAAGAGAGCATTTAAGGCTGACCAAACAGGATAAAAAGAAAATACGGAAAAAACTGATTATTGGTATATCCTTAGTTCTGGCTTCTGCTGTTGTGGTAGCGACGGTTTTGATATCGCTTGCTATGTTCGGAACCAGAAACAATGCAGAGGAGGAGGTTTCTGAACCGATAGAAGTCAGTTCATTTATCGGGCTTACAGAAATCGAGTCCGCAGAGCTTGCGACCGAAAAAGGAGTTAAGATTGAACGACTTTATGCATTCAGCACTGATATACCGGAAGGTGAGGTTATATCCCAAGACCCTCCGCAAGGAGAGACAGTTCAACCAAACGGTACTGTGACGCTTGTCTTTTCGCAGGGTATAGAGATGATCAGTGTTCCGGATGTGACGAATCAGACTCTTGAGGATGCCAGGGATATATTGAGTGAGCAGAATATACAGATAGGTGATATCGAGTTCATCGAGAGCGAGATGCCGGAAGGGTATGTTGTGCTGCAGGATCCCGAGGCGGATACTATGCTGCCTATTGATGAACAGATAAACCTAACGGTGAGCAAGATAATCGACCTGAGCATAGCTGTAGTTCCAAGCCTTAAAGGGCTGTATACTGACGAAGTCCGAGATATGTTCGAACAGATGGAGTTTGTTAAATGTTTCGTATATCTTGAAGAGGGCGAAGACGGACAACCTCATGAGCAGCCGGGTATCGTCTTAAATCAATCTCCGCAGGAAAATATGGAGGAGAATATATATAATCCGCTATTCATTTGGGTAGGCGCATATGGAGAAAACTTTCATATAATCGAGAATTTAGAACTGTCGATAGAGCATCCCGATTCATTGGTAAGAGTCACGATTATGGAAGAGGAAAGCCCTATAGAATATGTTATGAAGGAAGATAAGCTGAAAAAAGGTGACCAAATTATTGAGGTGGAGCTGGTAAGCTTCGAAGCAAAGGAAAAATTTATGAATGTATATGTAAACGATGAGCTTGTCCAAAAGACATTGCTGTCGTCTTGGAGGAGGAAGGAACAATAGAAGGTAAAATCTTAAAAGGTATAGGTGGATTTTATTACATATCTGATAAAGACGATGTTGTACATGAATGTAAAGCCAGAGGAAGGTTTCGAAAAGATAAAATCGTCCCCTTGCCCGGTGATAATGTTGTTTTTTCGCCGCAGGAAGGGGAAAAGTATGGATTTATTGAGGAGATAACTCCGCGGATTAACCAGCTTAAAAGACCGCAGGTTGCGAATATAGACCAAGTTATAATCACTATGGCGACGAGAAGTCCAAATCCGGACTTGATGCTTATCGATAAACTTCTTCTCACGGCTTCCATAGCGGATATTGCGCCTGTAGTTTGTATAAACAAAATAGATCTTGCAAACAAAAAAAATGCAAAAGAATTGGCAAAACAGTATTCAAGAGAATATCCTGTCCATATAGTATCTGCAAAAAGCGGCAAAGGTCTGCGAAGCATCTATAAAGTCCTTAGAGGGAAAACGACCTGCTTTGCCGGACAATCAGCAGTGGGGAAATCATCCATCCTAAACGCGCTGTTCAAAGAATTAGAGCTCGAAACAGGGGTTTTGAGCAAGAAAACGGAAAGAGGAAAACACACGACCAGGCATGCTGAGCTGATTAAGCTTAACAAAGTAGGCGGAATTGTGGTAGATACTCCCGGATTCAGTTTGCTCGATACCGGAGAGATTGAACCTGTGGATATCGGGAAACACTATCCTGAAATATCCAATATATCCGAGCCATGTAAATTCTCAAGCTGCCTGCACAAATCCGAGCCGGGATGTAAAGTGAAAGAAGCGGTCGAGTCGGGTGAGTTTTCAACTGAAAGATATGAAAGATATTTAAAGATTATAGATGAGGTAGAAAAAGGAAGGAAGATTTAATATGGCAAAAATTTCACCGTCGATTTTAGCAGCAGATTTTTATAATTTATGTGAGTCTTTTGATATGATGGAAGAGGCAAAGGCCGACTATGTACATTTTGATGTAATGGATGGAAGTTTTGTTCCTACGATCACTTTTGGTGCGCCGGTATTACAGAAACTCAAAAAAAGAACGAAGATTCCATTCGATGTTCACCTTATGGTGGTAAATCCTGAAAAACATTTTGATGTTTTTGTCGATGCAGGAGCGGACATTATGACTTTTCATGCGGAAGCTACGCCTCATGTCCACAGGTGTATTCAGCTTATCAAGAAAAAAGGCATAAAGGCAGGGGTTGTCTTGAATCCGCATACACCGATATCACAAATACAACATGTTCTCTGCGATGTGGATATTGTGCTTTTAATGAGTGTGAATCCCGGATTTGGAGGTCAAACGCTTATTCCGGAAGTCCTCGAAAAGGGGAAGGAACTTCGAAGGATTGCGGACGAAAAAAAGCTGGATTTTGAGATTGAAATCGACGGCGGAGTATATCCTGAAAATTCTGAAACAGTCAGAGCAAGCGGGTTTGATGTAATTGTGGCGGGTTCCGGTGTTTTCGGGGCAAAAGACCCGATAGACGCGATGAGAAAAATCAAGGGTGAGTAGATGGTTGCTTTAATCGTTGCGGGAGGAAAAAAGCCGGGCAAAGAGCTTCTTTATAGATTTGTAGAAAAAGCTGATATAATTATCGGTGCCGACAGCGGTGGAAAAAGTCTGAAGCATGATGATATCGAAACGTTTGCACTCGTTGGAGATTTTGATTCTCTGGATAAGAATTCTCTGAAATGGTTCAAGAGGAATAATACGCAGATATTGATCAGCAACGAGGATAAAGATGAAACCGATACTATGCTTGCGGTTGACCTCGCAGTAGATGAAGGTGCAAAAAAAATATATATCCTCGGTGCACTGGGGCAGAGGATGGATCACCAATATGCGAATATCGCATTGCTTATGTACGCAAAGCGAAAAGGTGCGAAGGCTTTTTTGACAGATGAAAAAAACTGTGCCTTTATTGCTGATAAGAATGAGGAAATTCAAGCATCTACGGGTGATTTCTTTTCCGTGTTTTCCGTTTCGAAAAAAGCGAAATTCATATCCTCTGACGGTCTGAAATACCCACTCGACGGGTTGGTTTTAAGAAGAGATACACCGATAGGGGTCAGCAATGAAGCGACAGAGAGTGTGGTAAAGATCGCCGTTAAAAAGGGAGAAGTTCTTATAATAAAATCGCTTGAATAAAAAAGAAAGGCAACGAATTGCCTTTCAAAAAATATTGTAAAAAATGAAAAAATTGTTACTTGTGCTCTTGATAGAACTATACAAATCATATATTAAATGGATATGTTTAAAATGTTAAAAATGTGTGAATATACTCGGAATATCGTAAAATAAACCGAAAAAACACTAAAAATTCTGTTCGATCTGCTGTATTTACCGCAATAAAAGTTATAATATGCTACAATAGAGATATATAATATTGAAATAATATTTTTTTTCTGTTAAAATATCAAATGTTAACACGCCTCCTTAGTCTAGTGGTTAGGACGCCGCCCTCTCACGGCAGTATCAGGGGTTCGAGTCCCCTAGGAGGTACCATTTTTTCACACAAAACATGTTTTTGAGTTTATGATAATAAATATTTGTTGGTACGAAATACTATAAAATATACATAGGAGAACAGTCGTTTTGAGTAAAAAAATCTTGATAGTGGATGATGAACCTAGTTTAATCAAAGGACTCAGATTTAACCTTGAACAGCAAGAGGGTTATATCGTTGATGAGGCAACAGACGGTGAGATTGCTTTGGAGAAGTTTGAAGCGCAAAATCACGATCTGATTTTACTGGACATCATGCTGCCGAAACTCGACGGATGGGAAGTGTGCCAGCGTATAAGAAGCACTTCAGATGTTCCTATTATCATGCTCACTGCAAAAGATGATGACATGGACAAAATTATGGGGCTGGAGTACGGTGCAGATGATTATCTGACCAAGCCGTTCAATATGCTCGAGCTGAAAGCGAGAATCAAGACGATATTCAGAAGGGCAGAAACGCTTTCTAAGAAAGAAAGCGAAAAACCGGAACCGAAGATAATAACAGCAAAAAATATGACTGTTAACCTTGCAAACAGAAGTGTTGAGATTGACGGTAAGGAGATCAACCTCACAGCAAAAGAGTTTGACTTGCTGCATCTGTTCATCTCAAATCCGGGAAAGGTTTATGACAGAGGCAACCTGCTTGAAACGATTTGGAGATACGACTATTTAGGAGATCTTCGGACTGTTGATGTTCATATAAGAAGATTAAGAGAGAAGATAGAGCAAAACCCGGCCAAACCGGAATTCATTATGACAAAATGGGGTGTTGGCTATTACTTCACAAACAAATAGGCCTTTTTTCTCCATCAAGTGGAGATTTGTTTTGACATATGTTGTTGTGGTATTTGTTACTTTTTCGCTGTTCTCATTTATTGCAACAAGGATTTTTACGGATTATATCGTAAACCAAAGGGTTTCTGAACAGCAGAAAAACTTAAACAGCATTTCCGTTAGCCTTGCACCATACCTAAAAGAATATGATTCTGAAGCGATGGACGAAGTTCTGTTCGAAAGCACCCGGCAATATGGCGGGCGTTTTTTGATTCTGAATGATAACGGAGTTGTCCTTTTGGACAGCTTCTCTGTCCTGTCGGGCAGAAGGCTGCACTTGCCCGAAGTTTTAGATATTATGTTTGAGGATATGGATGCTTCGTATGGATTTCACCAAATCGATACCGAAACAGAAGGACGAATCTGGTCCGCAAACTATACATCTGCGATAATAAGCGAATATGAAAACATCGGTATTTTGGTTTACTCTCAGAACATTCAAGATATCGTTGACAGATCTGCGGGTATCACTACAACCTTTACAGCGATTACGATTGCCACTTCGATTATTATAATTCTTATAAGCCTTTTCCTTTCGGGATATATTACGAAACCCATAAAGCAGCTCAGGGATTTTGCAGCAAAGATTGCGAAAGGTGAACTGCACCAAAGGATCAAGATAGCGGGCAATAATGAGATTTCGGATCTAGGCGAAACATTTAACACTATGAGTGAAAGACTTGAGAATATGGATGCCATGAAATCCGAATTTGTTTCGAACGCTTCGCACGAGCTTAAAACACCCTTAAGTTCGATCAAAATTCTGGCACAATCTTTGATATATGAAAAGAATGCCGATGAAGGCGTTGTGAAAGAATTTTTGGAAGATATAAACACCGAGATGGACAGACTTAATGATATCATATCCGACCTGTTATTGCTCACGAAAATCGAAGATGTTGAGAGCGCACTGAATCTGACGGAATTCCGCTTGAATGAGCTGCTGAAAAAGGTTTTGGCGAGTGTTATGCCTATTGCAGATAATAAGGATATAGAATTGAGTTTGGACATAAAGGATAAAATTGTTCTAAACGGTGATGAATTAAAACTTCGAATAGCTATCGTGAATCTAATCGAAAACGCAGTGAAGTATACAGGTGAAGGCGGCAAAGTTATGGTTAGAATATATCGAAACGAGGATATAGCGAAAATTGAAGTTGAGGATAATGGACCCGGCATACATGTGGACGAACTCGATAAGATATTTGAGAGGTTTTATCGTGTTGACAAAGCGAGAGCCAGAAAAACCGGCGGAACGGGGTTGGGTCTGCACATCTCACAGCGTATTGCAATGCTGCACGGGGGTTCGATAACGGTAAAGAGTACTTATGGCAGAGGATCGGTCTTTACACTGTCAATACCGATAAAAGTTTAGAGAATAATTATGAGCTTGGAGAATAGTAAAATGAGAATTAAAATTATAGCTGTAATACTGATTTTGTGTCTGGTTTTTTCTTCTTGTAACGTTTTGCCCTCAATCAGGGATAACGGGGATGAGAGCACAAAGATAAACCCGCTGCCTGAGGCGGCGAACAAAATCGGGAAAGAGGTTACGCTGTATTTTAGATATGCAGACGAGAATATGCTCGCAGGAGAAACGAGAAGTATAGATGTGCCGGTGAATGAGCAGATTGAGATGACCGTGTTAAAGGAAATCTTTGAAGGTCCATCTCAGGACAGCCAAGAGCTAAATGCTATTATTCCTGAGAATGCAAGGATTATTAGCGTAACGGATAGCGGAGATTATCTTTTTGTAACGCTAAGCAGTGAGTTTTTATCCCAATCGAAGCTGTCGTCTGTGAAGCCGGATCAGGAAGAAGAGCATGCTGCGGCAGTCGATGAAATGAATCTGAGCATATACTCTATGGTGAACACGCTGATTGAGCTTGGAGGATTTTCCAGGATTCAGATTCTTGTGGACAAAAACGACAGCGGCAGGGGAGAACGTATTCAGCTTTCGGAAATTGGAGTTGAGAGTCTGGAGGGTGCGAGCCTTGAGCCTTTGGGATGGGACGGAAGCTTGATATTGAATCCGGAAAACACAGTAAATTTGATGCTTGAGATTTTCGGGAAAAAGGATTTCGAAAAGCTTTATTCCTTAATCGCATATAACGATTCGAAGAATATTCAAGTCCCGTCAAAGGACGAATTCATCAGTAATCTTTCTACAATTGAAACATCGATTGAGGAGTTCAAAGTTTTGGATTCAAAGGTATCTGCTGACGGGTCAACGGTCATCGTGCCTATTAGCTTTACTTTGAAAAATAAAAATGGTGATACGACTGAAAAGGAAAATATAATATTGAGGCTCAGAAGAGAAAGAGATTTATGGAAAGTGGAGTATTCCTCGTTTAAGGAAGTGTTCCTGCAATAATGAGATATTGCCAAGTAAACCATGATCAACGACGTAAGGTGCAGGTACAGCCTGCAAGTGTAAAGATTATGATACGAAAACAGATTATAAAAAGAATATTTGTGTTAACTCTGATTTTGACCTTTCTTCTTTCCGGTTGTTCTGTGGTGAAAGAGAGAAAGATCGAAAAGGAATATGATTTAAGCACTCCTATGTCGGATGAATCGGATTTTAGAGAAGGTCGAGTATTAAAGCCTGCGCTTTATTTTGTCCAAAAAGGTACAAACAAACTTGTTGCAGAACTTCGAACGATGACTGTCGGCGGCGATGAAAGTCCGGTTAAGTCGATTGTGGCACAGCTTCTCCGCGGTCCGATAGATGATGGTCTTCTTGCAGTAGCACCGGAAGGGGTTGCAGTGGATTTCGTGGAAGTCTCGGCTGATATTGCGAATGTATACCTGCTTTCCAGCTCTGAGATTGAACCGAAGGATAGGTTTATTCTAAAACTCGCTTTAGCGAATACTTTGACGGATTACCTGAATATAAAATATGTTGAGGTGTTCATAAATGGAGTTGCAGATGGATTCGAAGAGTACCCTCATCCGCTACAAAAAAAATCCTCAGGTGTTTGGACTGATGCATACGATGAGATTTTGGGGAAACATATTGCTTCGGAGAAAGAGACGGACGAAGAGCAGACTCTATCCATAGTGATTGAAACACCGCTGTATTTTTTGGATGCAAGCGGAGAGTATATTCTGCCCGAGGTAAGAGAGATTGGATTCGATAATAATGAGTATTTAAGCAAGATAATCGGTGAGCTTGCAGACGGTCCAAGAAACAGCTACGTATATAAGCCGTCAGTTTCACAAGAGCTCGAACTTGCCTCTGAGCATAAGTTCTATACAGATGAGAGCGGCGAGGTTTTAGAGATTGACCTTAAGGTTTCTCCCGCGCTTTCCGGTTTTGAAAAGCCGGAAAAAGAGATGATGTCATATGCTGCACTCATTTATACTTTGACCAGCTTTTACCCGAATCTAGATAAAGTGATAATCAATATTGGAGAGCTGCGTGTGGCTTCAATTGGCGAAGGATTCGAGATATCCGAAGGCATAAGACGCTCGGATGTGAATGGATATCTTGCCGGAGGAATAAATCTTTATTTCAGGGTGAAGGACTCAAAGCTCTTAAGCAAAGTGAACAGAATGGTAAGCCAGGAGATGGTGTGGAGTGCAAGTATCCGCCTTTCAGAATTGATGATTGGACCCAAAGCCAGTGAAGGTGAGGAGACTTGGCCGTGCTTCCCAAGCGGTATCAATTCTGAGGATATTCTGGACACGAGAATTTATAAATCCACCTTGGAAGTCGATTTAAGCCATAATTTCATGGAAAAATGTAAAGACCTTTCTTCTGAGGAGGAAATGCTTTTGATTTTTGCGATGGTGAATACTCTTACTGATATGCAGGGCATAAACAGCGTACAGTTCTTGGTAGAAGGCGAAAAAACAGAGGAACTCGCAGGTCATTTATACTTTGGTGATATATTTATAAAGAATCCCGGACTTATACAAACAGACTTCTGATCCATCTTCAACGAGAATTAAAAGGATTTTTTGGAGGAACGATAGTGAAAAAGTCATTTTTAGCTGTTATAGCTATATGCTTGCTTTTAGCAGGATGTACTCCTGCGAGAGTTGAATACACTAATGCCGAAAGGATTGACAGCATACCCGAAGATGTCCAAAAAGGAACGCCCGAAAACGACGATTTTCCGCCGATACTCCATTCAGATGAATATGAAACTCCCATACCGTTGGAAACTATAAGCACATCAGGTGCTGAGGATTCCCCATTTATACCTATGGATAGAGATGAGCTTTACTTCTTTTTTGCGAAAGATGTGAGGGAGGATGTTCATGTGCAGGTTAGGGATGTATTAAACGGTATTTGGATGTCGGAATGGGATGGAGAGAGATGGCAGGAACCCAAATTGGTTGTATTGCAGAACAAAGGCAAACTTGCGCTGAACGGTGCTGCTTTTGTTCAAGGCGATGAAATGATTTTTGTGACCGCAAGAGAAGGATATACCGGTCTTCATTGGTTCAAAGCAGAGTATGTCAAAGGAAAGTGGCGAAAATGGAAACAAGCGGACTTTGACCCTGCTTATAAGGTAGGCGAACTGCATATTCATGAAGATAGATTGTATTATCATTCGACTCTTGAAGGAGGAAAAGGCGAGAACGACATTTGGTTTCTTACAAAGCAAGATGGGTTATGGAAAACCCCAACGAATATTGAGATAATAAATACTGAGAAAAACGAAGCTATGCCGTATATTACTCCGGACGGAAAAGAGCTTTGGTTCAACAGGGAATATGAAGGTACGCCTGCAGTATATAGGTCGAAAAAAGTGGACGGAGAGTGGACGAAGGCAGAACTTATCGTCTCCCGCTTTGCCGGGGAGCCCACTTTGGATAAGTTCGGAAACCTATATTTTGTGCATCACTATTTTAAAAACGGTGAGATGATAGAGGCGGATATTTATGTGGCTTATAGAAAATAGAACTTAAATCTCTTCTTCGAAGAATCGTAAGAAAAGCATTTTCAAAATTTCGTCCAACCTGGAATACTGACCAGAGAGATATAGATACCCCAAAAGAGACTCGAATCCCGTAGCAATACGATAATCCACCATATTGCTGTTTTTCGGCTGTATGCCGGATTTGGCGTTTCTGCCGCGTTTAAAAATATGAGCTTCATCTTCTGAAAGATGGGGTTCGATTTCGATAATGAATCTCGCTTGAGCAGTTGCGTTTACTATGGATGTCGCCTTTTTATGAAGTTTATTCACAGTTCCCAAATCGTGTTTTACCATATAATCCCGAACATAAAAATCGAGAACTGCATCTCCGTGATATGCGAGCTTTAGCGGGCTCAACATTCTGGCGTCCTTTTCAGTTATCGGTTTTTCGCCTATATTGAAATATTTCATGATTCTTTGCCTTTCGAATGTGATGTATATTTCTTTAAAACATATTTTGCGGATTCATCTCTATACCGAAGTTGACTTTATCAAATTTGTAATTCGTTATGCACTCATACAGAGCTGTTTTGAATTCATCAAAATTCTCACTGTTTTTTACTTTGATAACGATTTGATATCTTGGTTTTGACATGATTTTTTTAATCGGTGCAGGTGAAGATTTCAACACCATGATATCCCTCTTGAAATCATCCAAAGCCTTGTTTAGACTTCCTTCGACTTTTTTCGCCGCATCCGCTGTGCTTTCATCGTCCTCACCGACAAAGAGTATTCTTATTATCACACCGAACGGAGGACTTGAGATCTTATATCTTTCTTTTATCTCCTCTTCATAAAACCCGACATAATCATGACTTGCTGCATGCTGAATAGCGTAATGCTCCGGTTTATACGTCTGGATGACTACAGTTCCTTTTCCCTTTCTGCCTGCTCTTCCCGACACCTGCTCAAGAAGGGAATACGTCTTTTCGATGGCAAGATAGTCCGGGAAATGCAGGGACACATCGGCAGCGATTGCGCCAACTAGTACCACATTTTCGAAATCCAAGCCTTTGGCGACGAGCTGCGTTCCAATCAATATATCGGCCTCTTTGTTTTTGAATTTCCTATATATTTCTGCGTGTGAATCCTTGGTTCTGGTAGTGTCAAAATCCATTCGCAATGTTCTGGCTCCCGGGAAATGTTTTTGTACTTGATGTTCGATCTGTTGTGTGCCTATCCCGAAAGCTTTGACATAGGGTCTGTCGCATTCGGTGCAAGTCTTTGAATACGGTTTGTGTCTGCCGCAATAATGGCATATCAAAACTCCGCCATCAGCAGAATTGTGCAAAGTCATAGAAACATCACAATCGTCGCACCGGACGATATGTCCGCAGCCTCTGCACATCACAAAAGAAGATATTCCGCGCCTGTTTATGAAAAGTATCGCTTGTTTATTTGTTTCGAGGGTTTTAATAATCTCGTTATACAGTCTGCCCGAAAATATAGTTCTGTTTCCTTCTCTTAATTCCTCCCGCATGTCCTCGATATAAACATCCGGTAAAGCGATATTGTGAATTCTTTTCGGCATATTCAAAATCTGCATTCTTCCGCCCTTTGCTTCGAAGTATGTTTCAACACTCGGCGTTGCACTCGAAAAGACCAAATTAGCACCTTCGATTTCTGCACGCATTTTAGCGATCTCATGCGTTCTGTATTTTGGGTGTTGATCCGCTCTATAGCTGTTTTCGTGTTCCTCGTCGAGGATTATAAGCCCGACATCTCGAAGAGGGACAAAAAGGGCAGATCTCGGTCCGATAACGACTTTCGCTTTTCCGCTGTTGAGTTTTCGCCATTCATCATATCTTTCGCCCTTTGAAAGTCCTGAATGGTATATCGCAATATGACCTTCAAGTCTTGTGTTGAACATAGCGATAAGCTGCGGTGTAAGAGCAATCTCCGGAACGAGCATAATTGCGGTTTTTCCGTCGTTTATACAATTCTCTATGGCCCTGATATAGACTTCTGTCTTTCCGCTTCCTGTGACACCATGCAGAAGAAATTTTTCTGCTTTTCCATTACTTATTTTCTCAATAGCATTTTTCTGGTACTCCGAAAGCTTTTCGATATTGCTGTCATATTTACCTATGTTGGAGTATGGCTTTCTGGCGGATTCCTTTTCGAATATTTCGACCCAGCCTTTTTTCTCCATTGAAGATATTGCGCTTGCTGCCGAAGAAAAGTGTTTTGCTGCTTCAGAGATTGAAACACTTCCGTTTTTTAGCTCCTCGAAAACGCTGAGCATCACAGGAGCTTTAATCTTTCCTTCTTTGGTATAAAGACTCCGCTTTGCATTTTCGTATTCCTCGTCATTGAGCTTTAATCTAACATATTTTCGTATTTGCTCTTTGATTCTCTCGCCGCGCATTTCAGCAGGAAACATCAGCCTCAGAGCTGTTACAAGAGGAGTTATATAGAATTCTTTTATTCGCTTTGCCAGTTCAAGCTGGTTTTCTGTGAATTCGGGAGTCTTTCTCAAAGGTCGGATTATATTTTTAATTTTGGAAACTTCAATATCAATAGTTTTACTAAACCCGAGAACATACCCTTCGACTTTTTTGTTTGCTCTGCCGAAAGGCACCAAAACTCTGCTTCCGATAGAGACATCGACTCCTTCGGGAATGCTGTAAGAGAAAATCCTATCCACTTTTGAATGCTCGATATCCACGACTACTTTTGCAAACATAAACCTCGTACCTTTCGAAGGATATTATATCATATAATCTATATAACAAAGTACTAAATGTTTGCAGTTTGTTTATATTCAAACCATTTTGTGCAAAATAGTATTGTGATATAATACCAAAATTGAAAACAAAAAAGTAAGGAGTTTTATGAGTAAGAAGTTTAAGAAAATAATGATTGCATTGTTGGCAGCGGTTTTGATAATCGCAGTTTTTTGGGCATGTGTGAGTGCATTGGATACGGATAAAGGAGAAGTTGTCTGTGTGGGGGACAGTATCACTTTCGGAGTAGGAATTCCCGCTGATAAAACGGACACTTCGACTTACCCTGCGGTCCTTTCGAAGCGGATTAGACATAATTATACAGTGTACAACTATGGTGTGTCCGGAGCAGGTGTGTTGAAGAATACCGGCTATGATTATACTATAAATGAAAAACTATACACGAAGTCTTTGAAAATAAGAGCGGATTTCGTGATAATCGCTCTGGGAACAAATGATTGCAGTGACGGCATTTGGAATGCTGAAGAGTTTAAAAGAGATTATGCGGAATTGGTAGACACTTATTTGAATTATGACAAGAGAACAGATGTGATTATCGTTCTGCCGCCGCCGATCTATATCGATGCGCTTAAATACAACAATGAAATTCTAAAAAACGAAGCAGTGCCGATTATGGAAAAAATCGCAGAGGAGAGAGGGCTTAAAACCGTTGATGCATATTCTGCTTTTGAGGGAAATCATACACTTTATGCTGATGGACTTCATCTAAACGAAGCAGGAGCAAAAAAACTTGCGGCACTTTGCTATAAAGCTGTAAAAACGAGAAAATAAATCTTATCAGACAGAATCCAGCTGAATAGTTTTGAAAAACAGGATTTAATAAGGTATAATATAACAAAAGAAGACGGGAGAATATCTGGCTTTATGGATTCTAAAAAAGGCTGTGGTTTAGGCGGTATAATTGCGATTATAATTCTAGTCGTTTTATTTATTGTTCTAAAGGAATATTTGCTGTTTATACTCATCGCAATAGGGGTAATCATAGCTGCCTTTGTGATATTGCTTTTGGTTTTAAACAAAAAGGATAAAGCCAAGGCGGAAGAAAAGGAATTATTAAACGGAAACATAAGCGAAAGAATTACGGCATATCGAAAACTGGTGTCCGAGCTTATGCACTTCTATTACAATATCCATGACAAAGAAGTCAAATTGATTTTGAGAAAAATCGAAAAAGCAGCGCTGAAAATGATTGATGTCATAAAAGCAGACCCGAGAGATGCTGATAAAGCGGGCAGGTTTATGAGGACTTCGCTGGATGGAGCAAAGAGAATCATGGACAGCTTTAGGAGACTGGAAAAAGCTCCTGAGTCGAGCGAGAATGTGGCGAAAGCAAAAGCGGATGCTGTTTCATCACTTAACAGGATTATCGATGCTTTCGAGCATCAGACAAAGAAACTCTATGACAACGATGTTATGAATATGGATGTTGAAACTGAAGTTCTGAACAAAACTTTGGATGAGCAATGGCCTAAGGAAAAAACCGAAGAAGAATAGGGAGAGCGGCTTGAGCGATAAAAAAAAGATGAGTGAGCTTGAGAAAAGTACTCTTAATAAAACCGAAAAAGAGGATATCGAGAAACTCTCCGAAAAAATCGATATCGAAGATTCTCAGAGCATCTTGGAGTTCGGACTCGGCGCACAAACTGAGCTTTCCGACTTTGCGAGCAGTGTCCTTGCCCAGATGCGAAGCACTAAGACGGGAGATATTGAATATCCGCTTGAAAGACTTTTGATGAATGTCCAATCTGTCGATATTGGCGATATAATGACGGATACAAAGCATTCTTATAAGAAGTACATAAAAAAGGCAAGAAAAGTACTTCTGGGATATCAGAAAATTGACAGACAGATATATTCCATCGAAGTACAGCTTGAAAGTGCAAGGAACCAGCTGCTTCGGGATATCGTTTTGCTCGACAAGATGAAAGAAAAAAATGAAGAGCACAAAAAAAACTTAGAGATACATATCATTGCCGGAGATATGTATTTAAACAAAAATAGTAGGAACATATCGGGAAATCCCATAGATGGAAGAACAGCAAAGATTACAAGACTCGAAAAACGCATTCATAACCTCAAGCTGTCGAGAATGATATCTCTTCAAATGACACCGCAAATCGAACTCGTACAAAACACCAACAAAACACTTATGGAGAAAATACAGACTTCGCTGCTGAGCACGATCCCTCTTTGGCGCAACCAGATGGTAATAGCGCAAGCATTGATGAAACAAAAGTCTGCACTCAGGATGCAAGAGGAGTTTGTTGACAGAGCGAATGACATACTCGAAGAAAACGCAGATAAGCTTAAAGAAAAGACAGTTCAAATCGAAATGGGCACAGAAGCTGGTATACTTGATATCGCAAAACTAAAGGATACGAGTAAAATGCTTATAAAGGCAATTCAGGAATGTCAAAACGCGATAAAGCTTGGCGAAACGGAGATTGGGAAGGCAGAGAAAGAGATTATGAATATAAAGAAAGAGATATCAACGGAATAGATATATATATAAACTTTTACTTCGTAATTGAATAGAATATTACGAGGTGAAGATAATGAAGGATTATTCAAGTAAGTACATCGTACCTGATTCCAGAATGACTAAGCAGCTTATATGCGAAGCGATTGGGGATGAAAAAGAAGCAGCAAGGATGTATGATGACCTTGCAACTATGGCGATAGACCGCCATGATAAGTGGCAGCTTATGGCTATTGCGAATGATGAAAGAAAGCACGCAAGAATGTTTACGGACATCTATAAGAGTCTTTATAACTCGATGCCTTGTGTCGGTGCAAAGCCTTATAAACCTCCGGAAGAGTACCTTAAAGGATTGGAGCTCGCCCAGATGGATGAGATTATGGCTTTGGAGATGTATAGGGTTATCATGCGAGGACTGCCGTATGAGCGAAAATATCAGGATATGATGTTTGAGATTATCACTGATGAGCAAAAGCATGCGGATAAGCTCGGACATATCATCATGGAGCAGGAGTTAAGCTAGAAAAAACTGATGCTGTCGTTTCCTAAACGAAAGTATCGGAAAAACATTTTGGACAAGCAAGGAGGAAAAATGACGCAAAAGATCGTGGCATTTGTCTGTATACACAACTCGTGCAGGAGTCAGATGGCGGAGGGGTATGCAAAAAAACTCGGTTCGGAAGTTATGAAAGCGTATTCCGCAGGTACGGAAAGATATCCGGAAGTAAAGCCGTTCGCAGTCAAAGCTATGGAGATGGATGGTGTTGATATGAGTGAACACCACCCGAAACTTCTTTCGGACATACCCGGCGAATTGGACTATCTGATAACCATGGGATGCGGAGTTGAATGTCCGTTTGTTCCCTGTAAGCACAGAGAGGATTGGGGGCTTGAAGACCCTTCGGGCGGACCGATCGAGGATTTTATTAAAACAAGAGATATGATAAAAGAAAAAGTCTTGGACTTAGTGGGTAGGATAAAAAATGATAGATAAAAGATTGTTGAAAAATTTTCCTTTTTATAATGATATAGAGCCGGAAGCGCTCGATAAGCTCTGTTCTCTCGCTTCACCGAGAAAGCTTGAGAAAGGTCAGCTTATGATGGGAGACAGCGGAAGATGCAACGGGGTACCTCTGATTCTTTCGGGCGAGATGCGATTATATCGTATTGCCGAAAACGGCAGGGAGATGAATGTCTATAACGTATATGAAGGAGAGCTCTGCGTTCTGGCCGCGGTGTGTACTTTGGCGGATTTTGAATATGAATTCTCGGCACAAGCAAAGACGGACTGTATTATGGCTGTTCTTCCTCCGGAAACCTTTCGTCAGATGATGTCGATAAGCGAAGCTTTTAAATCCTATATATTCACTTCTTTAGCGGATAAACTCGTATTATCCCTTCGTGCAATAGAAATGCTGAATTTTTCGAGCATCGAAGATAGATTGTCAGACTATCTTTACTACAATGCCGACAATGATAATGTTATAAACTCGACCCATGAGATGATAGCTAGAGATATCGGCTCTTCGAGAGAAGTTGTGAGCAGACAGCTCAAAAAGTTTGAAAATCAGGGGCTTCTTACGATAAAAAGAGGGAAAGTTATCCTAAAATAACGCACAATGTGATTATGTCACTTTAAAAAAACTGAGTTTAATATACTCTTTGATTGTGGAAACAATAAGTGATGAAAACATCATATTGAAATTTACAATAGAAAGGATATTTTTATTATGTCAGTTAATTTAACTAAAGGGAATTTTGAAAGTATAGCAGTAAACGGAGATAAGCCTGTCTTGATAGACTTTTGGGCAGCATGGTGTGGTCCATGTAAAATGCTTGCTCCTACAATGGATGAGCTAACAAAAGAGTACGACGGAAAAGCGGTTATCGCTAAAGTCAATGTTGACGAGGAACCGGAACTTGCACAAAAATACGGTGTAATGTCCATACCTACAGTGTTCTTGATGAATGGCGGAGACGTTGTTGACAGCTCTATAGGTGTAAGGCCAAAAGCTTATTACACTAAGATTCTTGACAATGCACTATAGAGGGTGACACGAGATGAAAAATGTGATAATATCTCTTGTGATATCATTGTTCATTGCCCTGTTTTTAATCACAGGATGTGCTGCAGGAGAACCGAAAGCGGCGGATCAGAATACAGCCGGACAGATTGAAGAAGGATACAGAGTTATCGAGATTTCGAAAGGCTTTTCAGCAGACGGGATTTCTGTCTATAGAGGCGAAGAGTTAAAAATCGTCTATAAAGGCAGCTCAAAAGGTGTATCCATAGAAATACCGGATTTCGATATTTCGGTTTCTTCAAACGAAAATACTGTGGAAGCTGCAATAAAGGTCAAAAACGAAGGCGAATATGAACTGATAGCAAAAGAAAAGAATTCGGAAGAGAGAGGGATTTTATCTGTGCAGGTTTATGAGAAAGAGGCCGTGTTCGTAAACGCATCACCTAGTGAGTTTGAGGATGCAATGGCGGGGGATTACTTCCTATTGGACGTAAGGACAGAGGAAGAATACGCAGAAGGTTATATTGAAGGAGCGACTTTGATTTCGGTGTATGAACTCGCAGAAAGACTTGATGAGATTGAACAGTATAAGGAAACTCCGGTTTTGGTATACTGCAGATCCGGAAACAGAAGTATAGTTGCTTCTCAGATTCTAATCGATGAAGGCTTTGACAAGGTTTATAATCTGAATGGCGGCATAACTGCATGGGAAAGCTATAAACAATAGTTTCTTATGAACTAGTAATTTGATAACCATTATAATATAAAAAAACCGATGGTAGCAGGGCCGATACAGGCTCTGTTATTATTGAGAGGAATAAATAGTAACTGGATGTAAACGGTTATAGGAGTTGATGATATGTTGACTATTAAAGGGGAAAGATGCCCGCAGGATCACAGATGTCCTGCTGTGATGATGTGCCCGGTGGATGCACTGTCACAGGAAGGCGAGAAGGCCCCGGAGGTTGATAACGAAAAATGCATAGAATGCGGAAAATGTATAGATATTTGTCCGATGGGTGTATTTCATATAGAGGAGAGTTAATATGGGTAAAAAGGTACTGATTGTCGGCGGGGTTGCAGGTGGTGCGAGCTGTGCGGCAAGACTAAGAAGACTGGATGAAAGTGCTGAGATTATAATGTTTGAAAGGGGAGAGTATATCTCCTTTGCGAACTGCGGCCTGCCTTACCATATAGGAGGTACGATCAAAGACAGAGATGAGCTTCTGCTCCAAACTCCAGAGAGTTTCAACGCGAGATTCGGTGTTGATGTAAGGATAAACAGCGAAGTCGTTTCGATAGACAGGGAAAACAAAAAGGTTGTTGTCAAAGGCAAAGACGGGAAAGAGTATATGGAAGCCTATGATGTTTTGGTGCTTTCTCCGGGCTCTACGCCGTTAAAACCGCCTATCCCTGGTATCGAGAATGAGCGCATATTGACGCTTTGGAGTATTCCCGATATGGATAGGATAAAAAAACTTATCGAGGAGAAAAAGCCTAAGTCCGCTGTTGTAGTCGGCGGCGGCTTCATCGGGATTGAGATGGCGGAAAACTTGGCGGACTTGAGGATTGACGTCACTTTAGTCGAAATGATGGATCAAGTTATGACACCGCTCGATATGGATATGGCTCAGATCGTGCATAAGCACCTTGAAAAGAAAGGTGTGAAGCTTGTTTTGGGAGACGGAGTCAAATCCTTCGAGGACAGCTTTGGAACCGTTTCGGTAAACACTCAGGGCGGCAGAAAAATCGAATCAGATTTGGTAATGCTGTCGATCGGTGTAAGACCGAATTCGGAACTTGCAAAACAGTGCGGATTGGAAATGAACAAACGCGGCGGAATTGTGGTGGATAACGGGCTTTTGACCAGTGATAAAAGCATATATGCGGTCGGAGATGCTGTTGAAATTACGGATTTTATAACAAAGCAGAAAGCAATGATACCTCTTGCCGGCCCTGCGAATAAAATGGGACGCATGGCTGCCGACAATATCTGCGGAAGAGGAAGAGAATATAAAGGCACGCAAGGTTCTGCTGTTGCTAAGGTGTTCGACCTTACTGTCGCAAACACCGGACTGAATCAAAAACAGCTTGAAGCAAACGGTAAAAAAATAAATGTCGATTATAAGGTGACGATTCTGCACCCTGCTTCTCATGCGGGATATTATCCGGGAGGAAGATCATTGACGTTAAAAGTGATTTTCGATATGGACGGGAAAATCCTCGGAGCGCAGAGCGTTGGATTCGACGGAGTGGATAAAAGAATCGATGTAATAGCTGCAGCGATAAGGTTCGGAGCTACTGTATATGACCTGGAGGAATTGGAGCTTTGCTATGCACCTCCTTACTCTTCAGCAAAAGACCCTGTGAATATGGCGGGTTTCAGTGCAGAAAATGTGCTAAACGGAACTGTTGATAACATAACATATGATGAGATTAAAGATTTAAAAGAAAACCAAGTTCTGCTGGATGTTCGAACAATAGGAGAAGTCGAAAGAGGAGCCGTACCAAACAGCATAAATATCCCTGTCGATGAACTTCGGGATAGAATAGATGAGCTGGATAAATCAAAAGAATATATCGTATACTGCGCTGTCGGGATAAGAGCTTATATCGCTTGCAGAATTCTTTCACAGAACGGTTTTAAAAACCATAAGAACCTTGCGGGTGGTTATTCGACTTACAGAGTAGTGAGCAAGGATTATACTTTTAAAGGATAGGGTGACAAAAGAGTATAAATATAAACAAACAAAGCGTATGAAATTCTCTCATATGCTTTTTTTGTATTTAAAAACATGATAAGATAATGTAAACGGAAAATTGAGGGAAAAATGATAGCGGAAATTATTGAAATTATAATCGAAAGTGCTGAGGAAGCCTTTTTAGCTGTTGGAGTGTTTGTCGGAGCTGTTCTGCTTTTGGTTGGTCTTTTGAGCTATAAGCAGAGCGGAAAGCTTGTTGAGAGTCTAAATAAGACGAGACGAATACAACCGATTATCGGAGCATTGCTCGGGCTGATCCCCGGGTGCGGAGGAGCTATTTTTGTGATGCCGCTATATCTTAAAGGCACAGTAAGCTTCGGAGCGGTTATCGCAGCTTTAGTAGCAACGATGGGGGATGCGGCTTTTGTGCTTATATCCTCAGACCCAAAAAAGTTTCTGCTTGTAAGTATCATAAGTTTTATTGCAGCGATAATCGTGGGATATATTATAGATTTTCTTGGTATAGACGGCGGATTTGCTGAAAAAAGAGAGAAGAAACTAAAGTCTCTTGCAATTGAATCACAAGTTCATGACAAACTGCACCATGATGAAATACCTCATGTAGGACATGAAAACGGAGATGAAGCAGATGTGCTTTTCCATCACAGCGAGGAAAAGAAGCATAAAAAAAGGCTTAATAAATTTGTCCACAATGTAGCATACAAGATATTTTGGGCTGTGATAACGATTGGATTCGTTTTCGGAGTTTTGGAACTGGTCGGAGTTGAGATAAATGAAGTACCTATCATCCCGAACCTCGGCATGTATGTCGGGGTCGGGGGTACATTTTTGAGTCTGGTATATGTATTTATAAACAAAAAGCTTATCAAAAAGGACGAGATGGAGGAAGAGGAGCACAAGCTCGATTCCGTAAAAGAGACAATTATACATGATTCGATAGATGTTGCCTTCGTAATCACTTGGGTTTTTGCCGCATTTCTCGTCTACAACCTCACGATATATTTTGTCGGCGGGGAAGAGGTCGTGCAGGGATGGCTTCTTACAGCGGGGATAATGACAGTAGTGGTTGGTGCACTTGTCGGGATAATACCGGGGTCCGGACCGCAGATTATTTTTGTTGCCCTGTTCAGCAAAGGATTGATACCCTTTGCGGCTCTGCTTGCAAACGCACTTTCACAGGACGGGGATGCACTTTTTCCGCTTTTGATAATAGACAGAAAGTCTTCTTTGATAGCGACACTTATAACGACTATACCTGCGCTGATAATAGGAATACTCTGGTATTTAATCTTTTAAAAAATTATAACAAAAAGGGATGGACTGATCCATTCCCTTTTTTTAATCAATAATATATTTTTATATTCGTGCAACACCGCTTTTTCTTGCAGCATTCGCCACGGCTTCGGCAACAGCCTTTCCGACTCTTTCGTCAAAAGCCAAAGGTATAACATATTCCGGATTTAATTCATCTTCGCCTACAAGCTCAGCCAAAGCGTATGAAGCGGCGACTTTCATCTCGAAGTTTATGTCTGAAGCTCGCACATCGAAAGCGCCTCGGAAGATTCCGGGAAAGGCAAGAACATTGTTTATCTGGTTGTCAAAATCACTTCTTCCAGTGCCTATGACTTTTGCCCCTGCTTTTATAGCTAAATCAGGCATAATCTCCGGTGTCGGGTTACTCATTGCAAAGATAATCGGATCAGGATTCATTGAGCGCACCATATCCTCGGTTACAATACCCGGAGCGGAGACGCCGATAAATACATCTGTGTTCTTTATAACATCCTCCAAGCTGCCCTTTTTCATCTCTCTGTTGGAGATTCTTGCAAGCTCATCCTTGAAAGGATTCATCCCCTCTTTTCTGCCTTCGTATATCGCACCCTTGCTGTCACATAGAACGACGTTTTTAAGTCCCATATGCATCAAAAGATCAGTACATGCAACTCCAGCGGCACCTGCACCGGAAATCACAACCTCTTGATCCGAAAGCTCTCTACCGGTAAGCTTCATGGCATTTATCATAGCTGCGGCGGTCACCACAGCAGTTCCGTGCTGATCGTCGTGGAAAATCGGTATATCGCATTTTTCTTTTAACTTTTTTTCAATCTCGAAGCACCTTGGCGCTGCGATATCCTCAAGGTTTATTCCGCCGAAACTGCCGGAAATCTGATAAACTGTTTCGACAATAGTGTCTACGTCCTTTGATTTAATACAGAGAGGAAAAGCATCAACATCCGCAAACTCTTTGAAAAGGACGCATTTTCCCTCCATAACGGGCATTCCTGCTTCCGGACCTATATCCCCAAGGCCGAGGACAGCGGAACCGTCCGTTACAACCAAAGCCATATTCCATCTTCTGGTGAGATCATAGGATTTATTGATATCCCTTTTAATCTCAAGACAGGGTTCTGCAACCCCCGGGGTATAAGCCAAAGAGAGCGCTTCCTTGTCGTTTGCGCTTACGGTCGAAATAACCTCGATTTTCCCCTTCCATTCATGATGCTTTTTTAGGCTTTCTTTACGATAATCCATATGTGCTCCTTATATATAAAAATTTAATTTTGATCGAAAGTCAAAAACCACGCAACTATAGTTATAAATCTTTTTCGGGAAATTTTCCACTGTTTTTGAAAAAAACTTTATTTTTTGCATAAAAAAGAGGCTATGAATTACTTCACAGCCTCTAAATATCAGTTACTTTTGATTATCCACCAAATACTGCGTCGAAAATGTCAACGAACTCATTAATGTGAATAGTAGCACCGGCAACAGCATCAGTGTGACCAGATTCATCTAATTCTACATCAAGACTCTGGTTTTCAAGGATATAAGCTTCTACTGCAGCAGCCTGCTCATACCACTCAAGAGCAGCTCCGCCGTAAGCTTTCATGCCGTAGTCGTCACCCATAGCTTTTTTGCTTAGAGGTGTTGCTTTTCCTTCATCATCAACTTTGAAGTATTTAGCATCGTCAGAACCTTCTTCGTATTCATTAGCAAATACCGGGTTGATGTTTGCATATACGATAGTTCCGTTGACTGTGATGAAGTCGCCTTTGTAAATCCAGCCATGATCGTCTTTTGGAAGTTCTGCTGTTTCAACAGTGTCAACATCCATATATTTGCCTTCAGGTACCGGACCCGCAGCTAGTGCTTTTGCAGCAAGATCGAAGAATTCAACAACGTGAACGGTAACAGCTGCTCCGCCGTCAGTTGTAAGAGCATCGGTATGACCCTCTTCATCTTTATAGAACTCTGCAAATTTTGCTGGATCTTGATTTTTGATCAACCAAGCTTCAGCAGCTTCAGCCTGCTCATACCAGTATGACTGAGCTCCGCCGTATGCAACCATTCCATACTCATGGTTTTCGGAAAGAACTCTCTTGTCACCGCCAGGAACGAAGTTTGTTCCGCCCCAATAAGCATCAACGATTTTTCCGCGTTCAACGGTTAGTTTTACGAAGTAAGTCCATCTTGAGCCCACTTCATCTTGTGCATAATAAACACCATTTTCATATTTGCCGGCACAGCCGATAAATAGAGTAGATGCAATTATTATTACAAGTATCAGTACAAGTACTTTTTTCATAATTGTTTGACCTCCATTATAATATATAATGATTATATAAGATTGATAATTAATACACAATCTTTTGTAATTAACCTTCTTTGTATTCATTAAGTACCCAGCACAAATAGAGATATTAATGAACAAAAGTTGAATTATTGTTTTATTGCGATATAATCATTCTTGTATGTAATTTATTTAAATTGCACAAAACATATGTATGATGAGGTACGTTGTTAAACGTATTTTTACATATTATCCGAAGGAGATCCAGATGAAAAAGAAAATTATCATTCTCGGAGGCAGTTATGCAGGTGTAAAAGCGGGAAAAACACTTCATAAGGCCTTGAAAAAGAGAGACGATGTCGAAATCACACTGATCGACAAAAATCCTTTCCACACCCTTATGACAGAGCTTCATGAAGTCGCCGGTCACCGTACTGACGCTGACTCGATAAAAATCGACCTAAGAAGCATTTTCAGAGGAAGAAAAGTTAAAGTCCTCAGAGACGAGATTTTAGAGTGTGAATTTAATGACAAAAAGCTTGTGGGCAAAAACAACACTTATAGCTACGATTATCTCATTTTAGGCGTTGGAAACGAACCGAATTACTTTGGTGTCAAAGGTGCAGAGGAAAATTCACATCCGCTGTGGTCATATCAGGATGCTGTTGAACTTCGTGAGCACATAGAAGAGATGTTTGTTAAAGCATCTTATGAAGTGGACGAGACAGAGAGAAGAAGACTTTTGACTTTCGCTGTATGCGGAGGCGGTTTCACCGGTGTTGAGATGGTTGGTGAAATTGGAGAAGCAAAGAAACATCTGAGCGCAAAATACGGCGTTGATGAAAAAGAAGTTACAATATATAATATCGAAGCTTTAGACAGAATACTCAACATGATGGAGAGTGATAAGCTCGTTAAAAAAGTTGAGGATAAGTACTTCAAAAAACTCGGGGTAACACTTCTGAAGAAAGCTCCTATAGTAAAAGTTGATAATAACTCCTTTACTTTGGGTGATGGTACTGTGATACCCACATATACTCTGATATGGACTGCCGGTATAATGTGTATTGAAGATGCACAGGATTTCTCTTTCGATAAAGGCAGAGGCGCGAGAATTTGTGTCAACGAATATATGGAGACTTTGCAGAACGGAAAACCTTTTAAAGGCGTATATGCTATCGGCGATTGCGCTTTTTATGAGGATGAAGACGGCTTGATGCCGCAGATTGTTGAAGCGGCGGAACAGTCAGGTCATACGGCAGCGATGAATATCGCAGCGGAGATAAAGGGAACAAAGAAGCATAAACACAAGCAGAACTATCATGGATTCATGGTTTCGGTCGGATCAAAACGCGGTGTTGCGAGTATCGGGTTCAACGCTTCCGGCTGGTTTGCGATTTTTGTTAAGCATTTTGTGAATATATACTATCAATTCCTGGTTGCAGGATACAGGCAGGTATTTAACTATTTTAGACACGAGATTTTCCACATAAAGAACAAACGATCCTTCGTGGGCGGACATTTCTCAAAACGCAGTCCGAACTTCTGGATGGTACCTTTCAGAATATGGCTTGGTTTTATGTGGCTTGTCGAAGGCGTTGTGAAAATCGGTGAAGGATGGCTTAGATCTCCAAAGGTTGTAAGCACTGTGAACTTCCTAGCAGGAGCAAACGCGAAAACAACAGGTGCAGAGGGAGCAGCGGATGCTGTTACTGCAGCGAGTGGAGAAGCGGCCGGAGCAGCAGAGGGAGCAGCGGATGCGGTTTCAGCAGCAAGCGGCGCAGCAGCGGAAGCTGTTACGGAAGCAGCGGATGCGGTTTCAGCCGCAAGCGGAGAAGCGGCGGAAGCTGTTACAGGAGCAGCAGAAGCAGTTGCAGAGGCTGCAGTACAGTTGCCTGCGCTTTTCGAATGGGTTGTGAGCAAGAAGCCGCCGGGCTATGGTAATGCGCTGTTCGGAGCTCCGAATTTTGTCGTGTGGATTATGAACCATTGGATAGCTCCTATAGAGATTCCGGTTCAGATTATCATGGTTGTAACGGAAATCATAATTGGTCTTTGCTTGATGGGCGGTCTGTTTACCTTCCCGATGGCGGCCTTGAGTGTTGTTATGACGGTGGCGATATCCTTTACGGGTATGGCGGATATTACGATGCTTTGGTACTTCTTTGGCGGAATTGCGATTCTGCTTGGAGCCGGTCGTACATTCGGATTGGATTACTGGGTCGTGCCTTGGATTAAAAAAGGTTGGTCAAAAACGAGATTTGCAGGAAAAACATATCTTTACAATGACCATTTCGACGATGAGTAGGATTGATTTAGCAGTTTTAAGAATATAAAGATTTGTGATATCCTCTGTTTTGCGCAGGGGATATTGACTTTGTGTAGATAGTGGTGTGATATGAAAAAAAGAGATATAATCGTTATGGTAGTGATTATTTTGCTCGCTCTTATCGGATTTGGTGTTGTAAAACTTCTCAACGTAGGAGAAAAGGGTGAAATAATTATAACGGTTGACGGAGAAGAATATCGAAAAATCCCTTTTTCTGAGAACACGAATGAAACGTTCAGAGTCGAAATAAACGGCGATTGGAATGATATTGTGATTCAAAACGGTGAAGTGGATGTTATAGCGGCAAACTGCCCCGTGCAGGTGTGTGTGGATACTAAACCGGCAACGGAAAACGGGGATTTGATAGTATGCTTGCCGCATAAGATGGTTATCGAAATCGTACCGAAGAAATAAAGAAAGTAGTGGAATATGAACAGTAGGAGTATGGTCAAAAGAATTACCAGACTTGCGATGCTTACTGCAGTGGCCTTGGTTCTTGGATATTTGGACGGTTTGCTGCAGCCTCTGATACCGGTTCCCGGAGCGAAACTCGGGCTTGCTAATGTCGTGACATTAGTTGTGCTTTTGAGTATGACGTTTTGGGATGCTTTGATTATACTTGTTATAAGAACAGTGTCGCTTGCGTTTCTTTTCGGCAGAATTACGAGTCTTTTCTATGCACTTCCGGCAGGATTGATGAGTTTGATAGTGATGGTAGTACTGCTTAGGCTCTTTAAGAAAGATAGCGGGATTATTTCGATAAGCATGATAAGCGCTGTTGTACACAATATGACACAGCTGGTTGTAGCAATCTTTTTTCTGGGGAGCGAAAAGGTCCTATACATGGCGCCATGGCTTATACTTTTGGCAGTTCCGGCAGGTCTATTCGTCGGATTTTCAGCGAAATATTTGGACAGGTATTTGAGTAAACAATTGAGGAATTAATGGGATAAATTGATGAGTGAATATTGGGGAAAACATCCGGAGATTCAAACCGAACTTAAAAAGGTAAAAGACTACATGCGAAGTGCTGTAGAAAAAGCTCCGGATATGATAAAAGAGCCTATAGAGAAGATTATAGATGCAGGCGGAAAGATGCTGCGACCCGCCTTGGTGATTTTGGGTGCGAAATTCGGCGATTATAAAGCGGAAAAAATCGTTCCTGTTGCGGCATGCGTAGAAATGCTGCATATTGCTACTTTGATCCATGATGATATAATAGATGGTGCGGACATGCGCCGAGGGATTAAGAGCACGCAGGCCGAGTATACCAAAGAGGTTGCGGTTTTAATAGGGGATTACCTTTTCGCAAAAACTTTCGATATTCTGGCGGATGATTATCCGATCGAAGTTCTAAAAAATCTTTCAACCGGAATAATGAACATCTGCACCGGAGAACTTGTACAGCATGGTTATAGATATAACCTGGACTTGGAAACCGATGAATACCTGCGAGCAATATCAGGAAAAACAGCTTCTCTTTTCTCTATGAGCCTTTTTGCCGGGGCATATCAGGCTAAAGCAAAAGCAATGGATAGAGAGGCTTTATCAGAAGCAGGATACAATATGGGTATAGCTTTTCAAATTATCGATGACTGTTTGGATTATAACGGTAACAGTGAAATTTTCGGCAAAAGTGTTATGATAGACTTAAAAGAGGGATATTATACTCTGCCGCTCTTGTATGCACTAAAAAGTGAAAAAAGCGTCGAGATTAAACGGATTATAGGTTCAGACGACATATCTGAAGAGATGTTTTCGAAGATAAAGAAATATGTTAACGAAACAGGCGGAGTAGAGAAATCCAAAATTGCGGCAAAAGAATATACCGATAAGGCCGTCAGGGCATTGGAGCCCTTGGGGGACAGTGCATATAAGGATATATTGGAACACATGATCGAGGATTTGATCGGTAGAAATCATTAAAAAAGCGAAGTGATATAATGGCATATAAAAACTTAAATGAGTTTATAAAAACCCTTGAAGATAGAAATCAATTGAAGCGGATAAAAACGACTGTTGACCCGAAGCTCGAGGTGACGGAGATTACGGACAGAGTTTCAAAAAGCGGCGGACCCGCTCTTGTCTTTGAGAATGTGGTCGGAAGCGATTATCCGATAGCGATTAATCTTATGGGAAGCTTCGAGCGGATGGCGCTTGCTTTGGGGCTTAATGAACTGGAGGACCTCGGCAAGAAGATCGAAGGACTTTTGGATTTAAAAAAGTATAAGACCTTGTTCGGTAAAATTTCCGCGATACCGGAACTTTTACCGATTGCTTTTATTTTTCCGAAAAAAGTGAAAAAAGCCGCATGCCAGGAAGTCGTCGAAGAGCCGGATCTAAACACCATTCCGGTTTTGAAATGCTGGCCGCAGGACGGCGGAAGATTTATCACTCTCCCGATAGTTTTTACTGTGGATCCTGAAACCGGTGAACAGAACGCTGGTATGTACAGACTCCAGCAATACGACAAAAACACCACGGGGATGCATTGGCATTTACACAAGGACGGGAAAGAGATATATGAGAAATATCGGAAGAAAGGCATAACGAAGATGCCCGTTTCCGTTGCACTCGGCGGCGACCCGGCTATTACATATGCCGCAACAGCTCCAATGCCGAGTATGATAGATGAGATGCTCTTTGCCGGATTCCTCAGGAATAAGCCTGTTGAAATGGTGAAATGCATTAGCAACGATATATACGTCCCTGCTGAATCCGAGTTCGTTTTGGAAGGATATGTTGATACCGAGGAGCTAAAAGAAGAAGGACCGTTCGGAGACCATACGGGCTATTATTCGCTGCAGGACATGTATCCGGTATTCCATATCGAAAAAATCACAAGAAAGAAGAACCCGATATATCCGGCGACCGTCGTGGGTAAGCCGCCTATGGAGGATTGCTATATGGGTAAGGCGACGGAAAGAATATTCCTGCCGCTTATCAAGATGATTCTGCCTGAAATCGTGGATATGTGCTTTCCGCTCGAAGGAGTTTTCCATAACTGCGCTGTAATATCCATTAAAAAGAAATTTCCGAAGCAGCCTTTTAAGGTGATGAATGCCCTTTGGGGGCTTAATCAGATGATGTATACGAAGATGCTTATCGTAGTCGATAAGGATGTAGACGTTCATGATATGTCAACGGTTATGTGGAAAGTTTTTAACAATATAGATGCAAAACGGGACTTTCTTATAAGCGAAGGACCGCTGGACGCGTTGGATCATTCATCCGACAATGCGTTCTTTGGCAACAGAGTGGGAATTGATGCAACGAAAAAGACGAAAGCCGATGGACATAAAAGACCTTGGCCTGATGATATAACTATGACAAAGGAAATCAAAGAGCTTGTAAACAAGCGGTGGAACGAATATGGAATTGATTAGGAAAATCAAAAAGTATGGCGATCTGGTGATGTTCAGCCATACTCTTTTTTCTCTGCCGTTTGCTCTTGTAGCGCTTGTTTGGGCAGCAAAAGGACTTCCTGAAATTCGTGTCTTGATATGGGCGATTATCGCTTTGGTTGCAGGCAGGAACGCTGCGAACGGGCTTAACAGAGTTATAGATGCGAAGTATGATGAAAAAAGCGAGCGCTTAAAAAAAAGACAAATCCCTTCCGGAGAAATTAAGAAACGCAATGCTCTTATATTCAGCATAGTACTATTAATAGTTTTTCAATTCGCGGCGTATATGATAAATCCGCTGTGTTTCTGGCTTGCTCCTTTCGGAATGTTCCTTTTTGTGTTCTATTCTTATACTAAGCGTTTTACATGGCTTTGCCACTTGATATTGGGGTTTACATGCGGCGGGGCTCCTGTTGGTGCTTGGTTTGCCGTAACCGGTGAGTTTCATTATCTTCCGTTTATAATCGCTGCAGGTGTGATGTTTTGGGTTGCAGGATTTGATATAATATATGCGATGCAGGATATCGAGTTTGACAGGGAGCAGGGACTAAAATCGATTCCGGCAAAATTCGGACTTAAAAACTCCAAAAGAATTGCAGCTTTGTTCCATTTCTTATCAATAGTGATTCTAGCTTCGTTGGTTTTCTTTTTAAAAACCAAGTACTTATATTTGGCTGGTCTTGCTGTACTCGGAGTATTGCTGTTTATCGAACATATGATAATAAAACCGGATGATATAAAAGCGATGAATAAAGCGAGTTATTATATAAACCAGATAATCGGCGGATGTTTCTTCGCTTTTGCGATGCTGGATTTCTTTTTGCTTGGAGGTGTCTCGTGGCAAAGTTTGTTCTAGCGATTACCGGAGCTTCAGGAAGCGCTGTTGCGATGGATTTATTAAAAAGACTTCTCGGATTCGGCGATGAGATTTTCCTTATCGTTTCAGAAAATGGGAAAGAGGTTTTGGAATACGAGCTTGAGAAATCGATCGATGAGATATTGGACGAGTTGGCTTTCGATAATCTGCACATCGAAAACAATGGTGATTTTTTCTCGAAAGTTGCAAGCGGCTCGTTCGATATCGACGGTATGATTATTTCTCCGTGTTCGATGGGGACTTTGGGGAAGATTGCAAACGGAACGAGCGACAATCTTATAATAAGAGCTGCTGATGTAGCAATAAAGGAAAAAAGGCGGCTTATTCTGTGTGTTCGTGAAACTCCCATATCTTCGATACATCTCGAAAATATGTTGAAGCTTTCGAATATCGGTGTTGTGATTTCTCCGATATGCCCGCTTTTCTATAACAGACCTAAGAGTGTAGAGAAAAGCATATCAGATTATAACGATAAAGTTCTAAGATTGCTGGGCAAAAAAATCGATGGTGAGAGTGTTTGGAATGGCAGATAGAAAAGATGCTTTTTTGAGAATAGAAAACTTGAGTGTGCAATATGGGGAAGAACTCGCTATAAGCGGGATAGATATAAACATCCCGAAAAGTACGGTTACTGCGGTTCTTGGGCTTTCAGGTGTCGGGAAAACATCACTTTTGAATGCTATCTCAGATATAATCGAGTATTCCGGTGATGTTTTTTTGGACGGAAAGGACATAAAGATATCCAACCCGACAGTGGGCTACGTTGGGCAGGACTTTGGTATACTGCGATGGAAAACCGTGAAGCAGAATATATTGTTGGGCAGAAAAATTAAAAAACAAAAACAGGATTCGGATTTCTTAAAATCGATTTTGGAATCCTTGAAAATAGAGAACCTGAAAGAAAGATATCCCGAAAGCTTAAGCGGAGGACAAAGACAAAGAGTAAAACTTGCAAGTGTGTTTTACCTTTTGCCGGATATAATGCTGTTAGATGAGCCTTTCTCAAAGCTCGATATGGTCTCGAAAAAGGAGAGCCAATCACTACTAAAAGAACTTTTGGGCATTCATCACCCTACGGTTTTACTTGTTACGCACGATTTTGAAGAAGCACATTTTCTCGGCGACAGGATTGTGGTTTTCAGCCATGACGGGTTAGAGATCTTTGAAAATGATACGATTTTGAAAACGGAGAAGAAGGAGCTCTTGGACAATATCATCGATATGATGAAAGGAGAGGCGCTTTGAAGTTCTTAAAAAAATATGCCATTCCTGCGATAGTGCTGCTTGCCCTATGGCAGATTACAGCCCTTATTTTTAAGCTTAATTTTCTTTCCTCACCGATTGAAACATTTGGATATATGATAAATAACTTCGATACGGAAATCCTTCTGCATGCATGCTACAGTGTTTTTAGAATTCTTATTGGGATAGTTATTGCGGTGGCGGTCGGTTTTCCTCTCGGTATGCTGCTTGGATACTATAATAAATTCGATAATTTGTTATCACCGATAGTCTACTTCATCTACCCTATCCCAAAAATCGCATTTTTACCCGTCTTTATGCTTCTTTTCGGACTTGGCGATGCTGCAAAAATTGCGATAATCGCAACGATTGTTGTTTTCCAAATCGTGATAAATGTCCGTGACCATATCAGGACTATGGATAAAAAAGAGTATTATCACTTAATCGCGCTTAAAGCAAAGGATGGTGCAATATTCAGACATGCGCTTATACCTTCATCAATACCAAAACTGCTTTCGGGAGTGAGAATTTCCTTGGGTACATCGCTTGCGGTACTGTTCTTTTCAGAAAATTTCGGCACAAAATTCGGATTGGGGTTTTTTATAACAGACAGTATGATGCGCATAAACTATCCTGCCATGTACAGCGGTATAATAGTTTTGAGCCTGATTGGATTTCTTCTTTTCTCGCTCGTGGATTTTATGCAGCTTACTATCGCAAAATGGGATAAGCGTTTATAAATTCTGTATGTATAAGGTGTAAAAACACTATTGTTTCACTTGACTGTTATGGTTTTCATAAATATACTTATTCCATATATTATATAAAATTTAACAATAGCAACGGAGAGCGATATGAGGAAAACATTAGTATTGACTATATTGGTA
>Ga0180436_10000163_pt1 | contig 70659 bp, 89 predicted proteins | sample SS_ome_2_FD_132434 | JGI IMG/M metagenome (GOLD analysis project Ga0180436, IMG submission 132434) | Hypersaline lake sediment archaeal communities from the Salton Sea, California, USA - SS_3_S_2 metaG | ecosystem: Environmental > Aquatic > Non-marine Saline and Alkaline > Hypersaline >...
GCAGCAACGGCTCTAGTCGTGACGGTAAAACTTCGGGGATTTTAAGCAGTCAAGCCTTTGCTTAAAATCCCCGAAGTAACCGTTTCGCTACCGGCCATTGGCCGGCCGAGCCGCAGCTGTCGCGGAGGCGATTCCTTCCTCCGGTCGTCACTCTTATCATTCGGCTAACCGCAGTTGTCCGTTCTCCATGCCAAAAGGGAAAAATAATCCCCCTTCGGGGAACTAACTCCCTTCGGAAGGCAAAATGCAAAAGGAGAGAAAAAACATGAGAGAAACAAAAAGAACTAAAGAAACAATGCCTATAACTGCATTCCAAGCTGATACTATTTTTAAAGCTCTTTATTATGTAGCACGTAATGAAGGTCTAGAAATCACAGAGGAGTTGACGGATATATATAAAGTATTAGCAGAAGATAACCCGCTTGACTCAGACGTATCGGAGACTTTGTATGTCATGGAAAATCTAAGCGAATTCATTAAAAACAGTGATGAATTCGAGGAGTATTTTTTAGAAGAATTAGAAGATCAATTTTAAAAACGGTAGCAATCAATAACACAGCCATAAAGACTGTCGGTGGGGATTGGTCTCCCCGCCTGAAAGACAGTCAATAGAAAAGGAGTTTAAGCAATGTCAAACAATGAAAAATTATTAAAAGCATTAAATCAGTTTAAAAATTCCGCGCGCGATATCTCAAGATTATGGCATCAAGTTGACGAGAAAACAGCCCGTAATCTTTGTGATGATTACCCATTTCCTAATGATTTTGACGAGGTGGTCTATAAAATCGAAGATTGGGTACTCACTCAACAAAAGTTGATGATAGATCCTTCTGACCTCCCTTAAAATGCTTAGCCATTTACAAACAAGATAAATCAAGAAATAATAATAGTGAAGGAACAAAAATTACAGACGGGAGTAATTCTGAATGAAAACATGTCCATACTGCGGCAGCAGAGTTGAAAACATTGACCACTCAAGATACCATTGCGAATTTTGTTCTATGCACATTCCTTCAGATCTTGTTAAAGAGGATAGTGTGAGAATTAGTGTGATTTACAGAGAAAGCGCATCAAAAAAAGATTTGGAAAAAACTACACCTGAATTGATGTTATTTCCGACAGTCGATCTTCTATTCTTATTGAAGGAGGCAAGAACGGTACGAAGCGACACAACAGATGAGATTCGCAAACTAAAGAAGAAAAACCAAAACACAAGGAGTGCTTATTTTGAAGAAAATTATGATGCACTCAATAAAGAATACACATTCGTCACTAAAAAAATGTATGTCATTGAAAACATTCTTAAAACAAGGTTAGGATACATACCACCAAGGTTAGATAAGAATTTTTTTGATAAATACCTTAAAAACGTTAAAAATAAAACAAAAAATTACGAAAAAATGATTGATTTTAGTCGATACAAGGAACAAAACATAAATACATGAGGTGACATCTTTTCGGAAAACTGATACAATTACTTACAAACAAAGGATAATCTTAACAGGTATGAAAGGAGTGATAATCATGGAAAATCGAATGAATTCAAGGACAATACCTTTTTTGAATCGGGTTCCAATTTGGACTATCATTAAGGTAAGCATTCCAATTCTAATGATATCCTTCTTTTTTACCCATCCGGGCGCAATCAAGTCATTGCTGATGGTTATCCTGACAGTTGTTTTATTTTTATTGCTAATCTACTTCGCTTGGAAGTTTTTCTTATATGTTGTTTTTCCGATCTTCTTTTTTATCGGTGTATACGCGCTTCTAACGGGTGAGATTGTTTCGTATGTAAATGGATTGTTTGAATTCTTCACATATGTTTTCTTTAGATAACCAGGGCTATTGCAGCCCTGGTTTTTGTATGTTAGCGATCAATTGCTATACAAGCTTCCTTTTCTTTGACATTATCCCGAGCCATATAATTTCGAAACATTTCTTTTTGGCTAGGTGTAAGATAAGGGAATAGCTTTCTTGCAGGGTCATTTTCAAGTTGATCCCAAATCCCATTAAAAAGCCCGTCGCCAATATCATGACGATCGGGAGTAACAATGCACATTTTTTCTTTTTCCGACGACGAGTGATTTTCTTTGGGATTCTTTGTGTATGATGAAAAATCGTCTTTGAAAATGATGTGATATCTTGTTTTATAATAACCTAAATCAGATAAAGCTTCCTTGTTTAAACGACCAAATAGTCGATCAGCTTCATTAAATTTGATAAGCTGCTGGCTTTTTAAGTCTGGGTGTTCAGACCAGTTTATCAATACCATCGGTTCTGTCACTTCATCCTCTTTTAAAATAAAGAACTTGGATTCTCTCTCTTGATTAAATCGTTGTATAAACTGTTCATCCGTCTCATGCATACCTTCTTTCAAATCGTTTAATGTCACCTTTTGTATTGACCCTTTGCCATGATCAACAAGATACACTATTTCTGCTGTCTTTATTCTTTCTTTATCCCATTCATTTTCAATCGTTTCAATAAATTCAACACTTGTACTTCTGACCTCTTCAAGCAGCCTTTCTTTATCAGCCAATGATTTTCCTTTGGTCCAATTAGAAAGATACCGCAGACTTTCTTCTTCTTTTTCTTTCCCAAAACCAAAATAAGCAGAGACGGCATATGATACCATTTCTGCTTGAAACTCTTTTTCCGGATCTGTTGTTTCAAAGGTTTTGTCCTTCGTATGAAGCTTCGCGTGTGCAAGTTCGTGAAGTAAGGTGGTTACGTTTTCGAATTGAGAATTCCTCTTATTTAATTCAATAGCATTTTCAAAAGGATAAAAGACCCCTTTGGCCGCTCCTAGTTCTCGGTCATTCGGGATTATTTCTACACCGATATTATCAGCGATTTTTTCTAACCCTCTCTGAAACTCTTCAAAATTCTCCACTTTTCCTTCTAGCTTTTTATTAGGGAAAATCTTTGGAATGTCTTTTACAGGAGCGTTAGTTTGACTTATATCAAACACATGGCCAACTCCAAACTTGATAAAATCGGAGTAACTTTTCAACTCTTTATTTTTTATCATCTCCTTTTCTTTTTCAGTTGCTTCTTTAAGCAATTTCCACTCCCCGTCAGGTGTTTGGAAACGGCCGCTTACCTTGTGAGGAACAATGATTTTTATTCCCTTTTCGCCTTTGTTGACTGAGTACCCTTTTTCTTTCCAAAATTTAAATGAGCCGACCGCCGTGGCACCTGGAAATTGGTTTTGAGTCAGGGCAGTATTTCTTAATGAATAATTGCGGAATTGACTCATGAATCTCAAATACTCCTTTAGGTCTTCAGGGGAGTAGAAATAATCGTCAATAGCCTTATCCATATTTTCAGTTAATCTTGTAACCTCAGCTTTTTTCTCTTCTGCTGTTTTAAATTTTATTTTCATTCCCATTCCCCCAGATCATCTGCTTCAATAAGTGTAGGATCGTGCAGCTCTTTCAGTTCACTTACATTTGATAGCTCTTTTTTATCAAGATCCACTTCTAATAAAAGCGTTTCACCAGCTTCCAGCTGTCGAACAAGCCCCTCTACTATTGATTGGTCTTTTATTGGAATACGAATATTTTTGCCTTTCATACTGAAAATCAGTTCATCTTTATCAATGCCTTCTAAAAAGCACAATCTTTTCATTGCAGTTCCCCCTATATTTAATTTGCGATATTTTCTGTATGTTTACATTGAGGAAAAGATGAACAGCCAAAAAATTGCTGACCGTCCTTTGACTGACGAATAGATAAATCTTTTCCACATTTAGGACATTTTCTTGATGCCGGCCCTACTTCTTTCCGAATATCAGCAGGCTTTCTTTCAGGGTTGATTTTCAATATAAACTCTTGAAGTGTTGTTCTGTCCATTAATTTAACACCTGTTTTTTTAGCCCCTTCTATTGCACTTGAAGTGAATCTGCTATTGGTGATAACCCAGGCATCCTGGGCATTATAATATGACTTTGAAAAATGAGCCTCCATTACGGCCTTTAAGCCAACTTTGTTACCGGCCCCATACCTCTTAGCTTGGACAACAATTTTATTCTTCCCCTTCAAAATAATGTCAGCTCCATAATCTCTGCTTCCTGGTGTTACCTCCGCACGGTATCCAAGCTTGTTGAACAATACTTCCAGAAAAAATTCAAATTGTCTGCCATCCATTTTATCAATATCTCGAATACCACTCATTGAGAGTAATTTCGCTCGTTTGCGTTTTTGAAGGTGCCTATATAACCTTGGCCCCCCAAGAATAATCGACATTAAGACAACGACAATCAACAATTTTTCTAATGTTAAGTCACCAACGATTACCACGGTTTCACCCCCTTTCAAAAAAGGCATAAAAAAAGAACACTATTGACTTTAGTATTCCGCTTCAAATATTTATTAAGATTTTCAGAAGCCTTATCTTTCCAGACCCCCTTTTAATTGTTGAAACTCTTTCCTTCTAAACACATGATATTTCTGATATTTGTCAGGATGAGGAGTTGGATCTAGCCGCATTTCTTGGTCGATATTCTTCATTAAAGCATGATATTTCGCGTCTTCTTTTAACCATTCTAATGCCGTTTTGGATTTTCCCCAATCATGCAGCAGCTTTTTTCCTTTCTTGTTTGTTGCAATATTATAAGTAAATGTTCTGTCATCATCAGTTAATTCAACTGAATATATATCCAAGGTTCCAAACTTATCGATACGCTGCAACCGATCAATTCTCATTTTTTCATCCCGTAAATATTCAAAATGATTTCCTTTTTTGTTTGTTAAAAAATTAAGTTTTTCGGCAATCACATTCTCCTTGAATTTTTTCATTACAAAATCATATTGGGGGTTAAGGAGCTTACCATGCTCTTTAACGTCTTCATAGGTTGTCAGTATTTCGATTTTTGTTCTTAAAGGAAATTCCGCAAGAGCGCCAGATACTTCTTCTTTTGATAGCTGCTCAATCCTATCAGTTTTGATTACGCCACTTAATGTTTTTCCATTAATAAAAGGAATACCCCTAGGCACTCTCACCTCATCAGGTGATAAACGATACACCTCCTTTTCCGTCTTGTTCTTGTGGGTGTAGATCCCCATAACGGGAATAACTGAGACACTCCTGCCATAATCACCTAAAACAATCGCCGGCCGCGGTTTGGCTCCATCTCTTTCTTCAAAAGGAAAGCTATAAGACATAATAAGATCGCCGGATTTATATTGTTGTCTGTATTCAATCATATTTCATCCCCCAGCCGCTTCCTTGCAAATTCTTTTTCGGCTGCTTTGATATCCTCTTCTGTAAAGTCAAATTCATCTTCCCGAGCTAAGAGATCATCAACCTTTTTACGGAGGTCATAACCTGTGGTCTTTTTCCTTTCGAGCAGGATGGGTAATGCCTTTTCTACATATGGAAGCCAATCTTTATACAAAGCCATATCTGCTATGATTTCTTTTGGTGATTTATCCTTAATGCAATATTGATTTAAAAAATCATAAGTCCTGGTATATTCAATGTATTGGCTCTCAGTTGGAAAATCATTTCTGGTTTTGATCATAATACATTCCCCTTTCTAATAGCGGATAAATTAATGTGCGAAAAAAAATCCTTTTGATTCCTTTTCAAGGTGTTTTATATCTCTAATACATTCACTTAGTTCCGATAACATTACATCCCTATTATAATCTACAAATAAGGGATACGGTAAATTATGAACGGAATCAGAAATAATATTACACACTTGGTTCACTTTGATCAGTTCTCTCTTTTTAAAGTTTTCAGCTATAATAGCTCTTATAGATATGAGACCAGTGTGCAAAAGATTATATCCAAGTTCCTTCAGTTGTTCATTGTTCATTTTATTCAGATTATTTTCAATGTTGCTTAATAGCAAATCCTTCTTCATTCCGCACCTCCAATGGATTGCCTTTTGTTATCTTTCAAGATCATAATTTTTCTGTAGATTCTTTGATTGTTTTGTGGTATAAGATTCGACATTATAAGACCCTATTCTTAAATAATCATTTTCTAAGAACTGATCTAGGCTATTTTTCTTTGGATGTACATATTGATAAACATTAGTAAAAGCTTTATGTACATCTGGATCTTTAAGTAACTTCAATCTATCTCTAGCATCCAAAAATTCACGCATAACGGCAACTTGTCGAGCTTCTAAACTGGTTTGTCCAGTATTTTGTTGATCAAATTGTATGATGGCATCTAGGTCAATTTTGTCTGTTGGTTTATGAGAAATCCGGGGGTTGGATTTACCGTAAAGACCCAACGTATGGTTCACTTGTTTTTTTACATACTTTCTATACTCCTCAACAAAATTTTCATAATGATTCAATTTGTCAAGCGTGACTAATGCTGTCATCTTTATACTTTCGGATAAAGGGACATTTTTAACGACTGATCCAAAATGGTGTTTAAAATATCGTTTTGTTTCACTGGATTCTTCTAACTCATCAAAAATATCTGGCGATTTTTTAATTAGTTCTTTTATTCGATCCGTTTTTAACTGCCCATTATCGTGTTTTAAAGCTATATTTTTTTCAGAACAATAACTGCCTATACTAATAATCAAATTATTCGCAGACGCCTCAAAAGGATCATCTGTTTTAATCAAACCAAGTCTTCTTTCTAACTCTGCAATGTTCATCGAAACACACTCCATTTTTTGTTTTGAATATAAAAGAATAGAGAAGCTGGCCCCCAAAAGAGCCAGCCCCAGCTGTTAAATTTGACAGATACCTTAGTAGTTGTAAAAATCGGCAATGTTCCTTATTTCTTTTTTGAAATCAGGAGTATCAGGTATATATGAATATTTCTCAGCTACTTTACCGCAGCAAATTTCTCTTGCCGAAAACCAATCAACATGAATAATCGTTAAATGACCGGTGTATGGGTTAACTTCAATTGTTTCATCGTTTATTTGATCACGTTTTACACGATCGGTCAACCAATTATTCCCAATAAGGTAATCCCAGTCCTTTTCTTCTAGTTGCAGCAAATGCAAATATTTTCTGTATTTATCAGTTAAGCTTGATCTCACAATCTATAAAAATAGAGTATTTGTCATGATCCGTACTATAATAATGGTCGATTTTATAAATCATTATTATTCTGCTCCTTTGATTCGCATTCGATGGCTAATACAACCGCTCCCTAATTTCACTCCGCAAACACAACCATGTTTTTTTCTTTATTGAAAACAACTTCTTTATCGTAAGCGTTACCGGTTTTACTTTTCAATTTCATTCTGACACGTTTCCCTGCAAGTAGCTTTTTAGCTTCAGCCTTGCCGATTGTCTTTTTACCACACTTTTCAAGATTGTTTTTCCACAATGTTGTTTTACAGCCTTCTTTATATCCGCTACATGAATATCCTTTTTGGTTTTCATACATATCCCTGCCACAGTTCGGGCAGCTTGCTATGGCTTCTTTTTCATTCGATTCTTCTTTTGAAAACTCCAGCCAGCTTTTTTCTTTATTGAAAATAACCCTTTTCTCATAGGAAGTACCTTTTTCTTTACTTTTCAATTTTACTTTGACACTTTCCCCGGCAAGAAGTTTTTTGGCTTCAGCCTTTCCAATTGTCTTTTTACCAAACCTTTCAAGACTATTCTTCCACAATGTTGTTTTACAGCCCTCTTTATACCCGCTGCATGAATATCCTTTTTCTGTCTCATACATATCGCGGCCGCAGTTGGGGCAGCTTGCTATGATTTCTCTTGCTGTTTCTGCTTCTAAGGATTTGATATTCTCACTTATTTCTTTCGCTATTCCGTAAACAAGATCCTCAAGTTCCTTATAAAATTCATCTGGAGTCAGATTACTTTCTTCAACATCAGCAAGCATACTTTCAAAAACAGCTGTCATTTTCGGACTGTAAAGAAGAAAGTCTTCAGGCATCATATTAATAACGCTTCTTCCCAATGGTGTTGATATCAGCACTTCTTTATTTTTTACTATTTGCCTTTCAACAAAATTCCGTTTACAAAGCACCTCGATTATGTCAGCTCGGGTGGCAGGTGTCCCAATACCTGATTTTTTTATGATTTTTTTATCCTCAGCTTCTTCAATGAACTTATGCGCGTTCTCCATATCTATTAAAAGCGCTGCCTCATTGTACCTTTGCGGCGGCTTAGTTTCTTTTCTTTTTAGTCCATAGTTATCAATGTCGTCCATTTTTATGTTTTTTAATACCGGCTGCTGAATTGCATCATCATAAATTGACCTCCATCCTTTTTCAATAAGGGCTTTTTCATTTGCTTTAAAAACATGCTCACCATCTGAAAACTCAGCGCTTGTTTTTTGATAAACTGCTGGCGGATAAAATGCTGCCGCAAATCGTTTGAGAATCACATCATAAAGCAACTCTTCCTCTCTACCAAGGCTTTTAGGCTTCTGTTTCGTAATGATAATCGCCTCATGATCAGTGACTTTTCCTGGATTAACAAAGGATTTCTCAATCTCATATCCATTTTCAACAATATGAGCAATTAAAGGATGATCTTTGTGGTGTTCTAATAGCGCTGGAAATTCTTCTGTACTCGCTACAAACCTTGAAGACGTTCTCGGATAAGTGACCACCTTGTGCTTTTCATAAAGCCCTTGAAGGATATCCAACGTTTTTTTTGCTGACCATCCAACTTTTTTGTTCATTTCAATTTGTAAAGATGTTAAATCAAACAACTGCTTCGGTTTTTCTTTTTCAACTTTTTCGTCAAATGATAAACCTTTTCGGTTCCCCAGGGCGGCCAAAATACTCTCAGCATCGTCTTTTGTAAGTTGTTGATCCTTTTCAAGCACTAATTCAAATTCACCTAAGTCCTGCTTCTTTATAGGAGCCGATATAGTATAATGCTCAACCTTTTTAAAGTTTTCAATTGTGTAGTCTCTTTTTACGATCATGCTTAAAGTCGGTGTTTGAACACGTCCGAGCGAAATAGGTGTTCGACTTGAAGATAAACGTGTAGCAAGGATTGTAGAGTTGACACCAACTAAAAAGTCAGCTTCTTCACGAAGCTGACCAGCTGTAGCCAAACCTTCATATTCACTTCCGTCTTTCATGCGAGAATACGCTTTTTTAATACCACTTACCGTATTATCTTGGACCCACAACCTTTTAAGTGGTTTTTTCACACCACTCAGTTTATAAATTTTCCGAAAAATATGCTCACCCTCACGACCGGCATCAGTTGAAATGACTATGATTTCGGCTTTTTTCATCAATCCAACAATAACGTTAAATTGCTTTTTCTTATCCTCAATAATAGAAAGTGCCATATTTTTTTCAAAGTACGGTAAGGTCTCTACTTCTGCTTTCCAGTTTAATTGCTCCGGCCCCTTTACTTTAACAAGATGACCAAAAGCGTAAGTGAACACTTTTCCATCTTCACCTAACAAATAACCATTTTTCTTTTGAAAGTTCCCACTTAATGCCGCAGCATAGTCTTCGGCTTGAGTAGGTTTTTCACATACGAATAGTTCTTTCATTGTTTTTTCTCCTTTCTGGATTTCATTTAACAAGGTTAGATGCTAATTCATGTGTGAAGTAGGCTGTAGTTTGAGCAGATCGATTATTACTGTTATCAAAGGTATCCATATTGTTTTTCATAATATCTTATCCCTCTTGTTATTGTTTTGGTCCAGCCTATAAATTCACCTTTAAAATGGCAAATCATCATCCGAGATATCAATTGATTTTCCGTTATTTGCAAATGGATCGTCACTGTCATTAAAGCTGCTTCTTAAATTAAAATCACTCTGCTCGCTGCCGAGTGAATCCGGAACATTTTGTCCACCGCCAGATCCAGCACCATTGCCTTTTGGCTCAAGGAACTGAACCCTTTCAGCTTGTACTTCCGTTACAAAGACACGTTGACCCTCTTGATTATCATAGCTCCTCGTTTGCAAACGTCCATCTACACCAGCAAGGCTTCCCTTTTTAAGAAAGTTTGCGACGTTTTCCGCTTGATTTCTCCAAGCCACACAATTGATAAAATCGGCTTCTCGATTGCCTTGTTGGTTAGTAAATGTTCGATTTACTGCAAGTGTAAAGACTGCCACAGCTTTTCCGTTTGGTGTATAGCGTAAAATAGGATCTTTTGCTAATCTTCCTGTCAATACAACCCGATTAATCACGAACACTTTCTCCTTCTGTTTTATTTGACCTTAATTCTTGGATTCTAATTTAGAAACTCTTGCCACCGTTCATATAAACGACTTCGAAGCAAAGTTGGCTAGGATTTTATTTTCGATGTGATCCTTGTTCCGAAAAGCTGCATAAACAACACAATCGTATCCCGCTCCTATCGTATAAATCCCCGGTGTCAAATTATTAATTATAGAAGTGTGTGAGTCAATATAAATTCTAACTCTCAAATCTGGATTACGAATTTCTTTCTCTATCTTTTCAAAGAATGCTTTAATAGCCTCGGAATCAAAACCATTTCTTAATTCATTAGTAACAATATGCAACACTTTGTTTCTTTCTAATGTTGTTTCTAAAGCTTCTTGTAGTTGAACAGAAAAAGGGTTGTTTGAAGGCTTCATACAGCTTTCCTCTGCAATTAAATAACCATTTTCACTCAACAGTTGTATGTCTTCTCGATACTCATTGTATCGATCAATAACAACCTTAAAATCATCCTTTTCTGAGTGAAGAAGCCTTTTCATTTCAAAAGTTTTGCCTACTCCCCTACCACCAATGAATGCCTTATGTTTAATCATATATTCAAACCACCTTTTCTTGTTATTTAGATATATGCCCAATTCATTTATTGTTTTTCTCGCCACATCCACCTAAAGAACTTAAAAGGAACAAATATTGTGATACCCAACATTATTGACCTCTGCCAAAACTCAATGATTTGAATAGCACTCATATCCTTTAAAGCTTTGTCCATATCAAATGGTAAAGGAATATTGTTTCTGCTAAAAAGGACTAATACTGCAATCAGCACATACGTGTATACAACTAAACTTGCTACTTTTAAAACCTTGTGACCTACTCTACGAAAAAAAGTGGTGAGCGAGTGAGCTTTACAGAAATGCTCTCGATCTTTCTGGTAAACCCTAATAAACTCCTGCAAAGAGGTGCTATATCTATATTTTGGACTTAACAGTTTTTCTCTTTTTAATAATTCTGGTTTATCAATTATATCTAAACTTTACAAAAGTTTTTGAGCTTCTCTCCAAGTCAACATATCTCTTAAATGATTGCTTAAATAATTATTTAAAAAAAGAAAACCCCTCATTAACCTTGTATACTTTTTTGCTAAATTGTACAGGCCATTTCATTTCGCAAGGCGGACAGCTTTTTCGAAATCATTATTATCTGTGAATTGGGCACAGTAACCTTGGCAAGTGTAACTTTTTCTTTTTCATCCGAGACTTCATATAATGATGTTTGGAATTGTTCACTTGGATGATATAGCGAATTGGTGAATTTTTCTTGTACAATAATTGGACCTTCATTTAGCAAGAAATCATATACCTTGTCATATGGACTACGATTGACATTTTGGTTCACTTGACTTGCCCCTCCCTGAATCTCATCGGTCCGCTTCTAAAAACATTTGTTTAGATGCTAGTTTTTGATTTTCATTCATTAAATGCATAGCAGACAATTCTTTATCCACGAAACGATCTGAATGATTTCGCTCTAAATTAATCAATGTACCAAGCAACCGGTTAAATGATTGTTCAGCCATTTTTGAATCAACCTTTAAATCTTTTCTTTGAGAAGCGTATTCCTCTACCAGTGCCTCTTTCCTTGAGTACATTCTCAGCGCATGATCATTCCACTTATCAAAATCTTCAATAATGTTTAAATCGATTTTTTGATCTTCTTCTTTTAACCGGACCTCCGCTTTTCCGGACGCTGCCAAATCTGCGTTCACGAGCTGCCTTATATATTTCTTGTACTCTCTTTTAAAATCTTCATGTTTAAACGGCTCTTCCATTTGATTTTCCTCTCCTTCACTCAGTCAATTATCCGATGCCGCAGCAGCATCTTTAAAAAAAAGAAGGGATCATAAACGATCCCTTCTCTCCCGGTTTTATCTTTCAAAATCATTACTTCTGAATTTTTTATTCTTCTTCTGATTTCTTTTTTCCATACGCGTCTTAGGCCCGCCTTCTTTCGCTTGCATCAAATCATGCTTTTCTTTTTCTGCTTCAAGCGCTTTTTCAATTTGTATCAACTTTTCTCTAGCTCTATCCGGCAAGTCAAGATCTTTCAATTCATTCAAAACTTCTTTTTTCAATTTGTACACATGATCAAAAGAGTGTTTTTCCTCAAATCTCTTCATTGCAATTCGTCTTTTTTCTCTGTCTTCTTCTGATTCTGTAGTTTTTGAAGGCTCGGTATTTAATTGTTCAAGAACTTGCTGCCTGAACTGTTCTTTATATTTCAATTCATCCTGCAAATCGTCTTTTGTTTCTCTCTTGCTTTCGGTCATTAACTTCGAAAGCATATCCTCTTTTAAAAGAGACTTGTATTGTTCATCCGTTAGTTGCTCATTTTCTAATTCACTCTCGAAAAATGGTTGATTAGTTATTTGCCGCTCCTTTGTAGTAGAGTTGGATTCTAATGAACTCTCTACAGCTGGATCTTTAGCTGTTCGTTTCTTCAATTCCTCTTTCGCAGCATTTTCACTTCTAAAATAAGAACTTTCTCTAGAATAAGGCATTGTTACTCCATCTTCAGTCAACTCAGTTCCCACATAAAAGCCGGCAGCTGATTTTAGAACTTGAAGTTCACTCAACCCTTCTTGTTGCATTTCATTTTTTTCTTTTTTCATTCTTTTTCCTCCTTAAATGGTTAAGCTGCAAACAATAAAATCTCATTTAAAACAAAAAAAGAAGCAATTCGCTTCTCTTCTTAAAATGAAATTCAAATTTGTTTGATACTACTATATTACCTCTGTTTTTCTCGCCTATCCTATCAAGAAAGCTGCAAGATTCTCGCATCAAACTTGCATTTAATTTAATTGATTCAAGTCTTCAGCACTTAGCCCTGTTGACATGTCTAAAACTAACGGAACCCCTAACGAGACATAAAACTTAAGCTCTCCATCTTCATTTACAGCATGAATAACAGCATCATTTAAAACAACGAACGTTTCTTCCCCAGGTTTCAATGGTTCGTCACCAAGTGCTTTACTAAGTTCCTCTGCTACAATATCAAGAGATTTCATTTTTTGATTTTCCATAATAAAAAACACTCCATTTATGTTATTTTTCGTATTCCAACTCTTCCTGAAGTCTTTCGAAGTGGCGTTGGTTTTTCCAGCTTTCATATTCAAAATTCATGTTCCGATTTATTTCATTTAAACTTTTTGAAAATGAAGTCCGGCGTCGTACACCCTTTTCTAACCTTTGGAATGCTGGCGAACGAATTCTTTTTCGCTTCCGTATTCTGTTTTGAAGCTCCCGTTGTTTAGCAACCTCCTTCATTTCTTTAAGAACAGCATTACCCAGCCGTGTATACAAGTCCTTTATTTTATTTTCCGCAAAATGTTCATATCGACTTTTTTCTTCTTCTCCCTCGCCATATGCTTCTCTCATTAACTCAGTTTCGTTTTCTAATTGACGCTGCAACTTCATGAAATCATCTTTATGAAATTTTTCAATGAACATTGAACTAAGCTGATCAATTTTGGGTCTTAAATGAGCAACACTGTTATAATTGTATTGCCACTGCCTTTTATCATCTGGCAGCTGATTCATGATCTCTTTGAATAACTTTTTTGTTTTTTTAAATTCTGCTAAAGGGACATTCTTTTTTTCGCTTACAATACTGTTGCGAATTAAGTCATTAATTTTTTTGTATTCATTGCTTCTATCCATAATACTGTTGACGACTTTGGATTTCATTGCGTCAATTGACTTTTGCTTTCTTTTCCCGCGCAGCTGACCTTTATTCGGACCTTGTTTAATCACTCGGGAAGGACTAGGATATGGTTCGACCATCGCAACATGAATGTGAATGTTGTCAGTATTATAATGGATGGCAGCTGACCATACCCCTGTATTTTTTAATCCTTCCTTTTCCGTCATCACCTCTAAAGACTGCCTCGTTACATCTTTTATTTTCTTTTCATCAAGAGTATTGGTTTCCGAATCATAGACACCGTGTTTTTCAAGCCAGTCATTATTAAAACTAATGACATCCTGCCACATGACCGATCCATTTTTTTGTGCTAAGGAGAACAGCTTTTTCAGATTCTTCTTCCCTTCATACGACAAAACATCTTCATCTTTTGTAAAGAGTGAAGATGTTTTAATTTCGTTACCCATATAATCTTGATACGAAGAAAAGGTAGACAAATTTTCTATGTCATTTTTTTGTTTATCAGTGGCCTCTTTTCTTTCAATGTACTTTATATATTCTTCAAAACTTTTTTGATGTGTCGCTTTGAATTCATTATTCGAAAGAACAAATTGTGATTTTATCACAACACCTGGTGAACTCATAAATCACCTCTACTGTATGTCACTCATTTTTTTCTCTATTCTCCCTATCTAGCTTTTTCATTCGAGCGTTTGCGATTTGATTTTTAACAACAAGTTCTGCTTCAGTAATTCCTTTCGATTTATATTTTTCAGTCGTGACCAACTCTTTATATTGATTCACGACAAACAAATGATTCATAAATTCTAAGAGCATTCTAGAATTTTTATCAGCGAGGTTTGTACCGGCTCTTATCCGACTGAGATCTTCAGATACAACTTCTTTCATTGCTTGCTTAAGGTTTTCAAAAAAATCGCTACTATACTTTTTATGATCATTAATTATTTTTCTTAACGCTCGACTTGTGCCCCCAATGCCGTTTTGTTTGTCAAATTCCGAAATATAGTTAATTGATTCTTCATCTAAATAATAGCTTTTTACTTTATTGTTTTTTGCCAAATCAAAACCGCACCTCTCTTTTGAATATGTTTGTTAAATGTTACTTTGTTACACTCCGTCATCCTCGTCAATGATTTCTTCAATAATTTTAATCATCCGGTTCATCACGTTTGTATTTTGGTTCAAAACTGATAAAGTTTGTTTCTGAAGTTGTTCAAATTGACGCTGCAAGTTATTCATTTCATCCACGACAGACAGGTTCGTTAGATAAACTTTTAGGAACTCTTGCCGCGATTTCAAACCTGATTTTTTCACTAACTCATCAATTTTTTTCACGACCGAAGGATCAACATCTCGGATTAATACATCCATATAGCAACTCCTCTCACATGAGAAAATAGTAATGCAAGAGCATAAGGGTTTTTTGCTATCACCAGAGGTGATAGACTAGGCAGAGCCTAGTAAAAACGCGATATCAAAAAAGCGAATTTTCTAATAGTTATTCAATACAAATTATTAGATTTTCAATAGAACTTAACCGCAGTTACTGAGGTTTCTAATAGAATTTCAATAGAACTTTTTCACGCTGTTTAGGATTGAAAATCAACCAAAAAATTTTCAGATAATTTAATGTTAAATCCGCAAAAATTATCTGAAAATTTATTTCTCATTGTTAAATTCCTTATTAAACTCTCTTTGCTGTTCTTCTAATTTCTTTTTTAGAATTTTCTCTTTTTCCTTTGCTTCTTTCAGTTTTGTTTCCATCTCTCCTTTTTGTCTTTTCACTTCTTCAATTGAAATTTTTCTTTTCTGAATTTCAGTGTCGCTTTCTGCCTTTTCGGTTTCCGTCTGATATTTTTTATTGGCTTTTATTTTTGAAATTTCATCATTCAGTTGATCAATAATGCCATCCTGGATAGGAATGCTTTTTTCTAGATTTTCGATTTCAGTATGTTTTAATTGAAGCTCTTCTTTTATGCTGTCTTCAACATATTCTATTTGATTTTTCTTTTTCAAATTTTTATTTTCTTTTATCTTTCGATAATCTCCCCTCAAGACAACTTTTTTCTCTTCATCTTTCTGTTCTTGTTTGCCGACACTTAATTCGCCGCCCATTTTAGCACCTAAAGATTCTGTTTCTAAAGGAGAGGACTCAGCTTCCTCGCTTACAATTAATCCAACCTCCCTATAATCCGCAGGTACTCCTTTAATCTGAACAACATAGTTTTCATCCTGATGAAAAACCACATCAACTTTTAAAAAATCAACCTCTCCTTTTTCTTTAGCTTTAAATTTTAGTTTCGGCTCAAACACCTCTCCTCCAATCTCTTCCGTTTTTAATTGTACTTGCATTATTTTTTTTGCAGGGTTGTACTCCCATTTCTTTAAAATTAAATGCACATGGTCAAGACCGGGAATAGGTTGATCATACTCTGTTTGCAAAATTGGCTCATCATCAAACATAAAACTCTTTGATGATAAGAACAGGGTTAATAAAGCTAGAACAGTAATGAGCGACGCGTAATACAACTTATTCTCTTTACCTTTGGTTATTTTAAATGACAAAAATTTTCCCTCCTTTTGATTTAAGATTGTCCAGGCGGAAACGGCAGCAAATCACGCGGATTAAAAGATGTGCCTTTTTTATAATCATTTCCCCTTCTTGTTTCAAAGTGTAAATGACTGCCCTGTGAAGCACCTGTATTCCCTTGTGCCCCAATAGTTTGTCCCTTTTTAACTTTTTCGCCTGTTGAAACTGTTCGTTTACTTAAATGTGCATACCGGCTAAAAACTCCGTTTGGATGTTGTATCGTTATAACGTTTCCGTATGAATTAGAGAACCTAGAATCAATTACTATCCCATCTCCAATAGAAGAAACAGGAGCACCATCATAAGCAACTAAGTCTATTCCGGCATGTAGGGTTCCCCACCTCGAACCATATTCACTTGTTACAACGAAGTTGATACCCACAAAAGGAAATTGAAAATCACCTTTCATTGATGGGTCAACCGTGACATCTGAAATATAACGTTTAATATGTGGAACATACATGAAATCACCGTAACACGCCTTATTCTTTTGCTCGGGAAAGTGACACTTGTATATACCTTGGCTCTTCAATTTTTCATAAAACATGGCTGAATATTCAAAGGCAGTATCAAGAGAGTATAATTGATTGGTTTTATCCAACCAATTTAAATAATTGCTGCCGAAGTTGTATGTTTGTAAAAGCAAATCTATACTGAACGGAAAACCTTTACTTTCAATTTGCTTCTTAATTTCCACCCACCGCTTAACACCTTGTTCAACACTTTCTTCTACCGAATCAATCATACCGATTTTCCCATACTTTGATTCACTGGCTTGAAAAACATCAGGCGGATTCCCGCCGGATTCCTGCATTATTTGCGCTATCATGCAGTTCGTATAATCTTTAGTGAAGCCTTGCTTTTCTAATTCTTTTTCAACAATCCCTCGATACTTTTGAACTTTTTCGGGTACATTTATTAACTGTCCGCATGTTCCAATTCCATCTCCTGTACCACTTGACGAAGGGTTGTCAGAAAAAATGGTGAGGACTGCTCCACCGATTACAAGCAGAAAAAAAATAATAATGGCAGCAGGAATCCCTACAGTAAACAATATTTTTTTAGTAAGGATTCGAGCAATAACCCCTTTTAGAATTTCTTTCATTACAAACCACCTTCAAATAAGGTGATTTCTTCGTCAGACGCCTCCACTTGTAAAGTTAAATTTTTCAGTCCATTTATTGCTAGAACACATTCCCCTTGCGACAACAAAGGTATGGTCGTTAATTCGCTCTCGCTCAGTTGCCCCTGAAATATTTCTCTCAGTGTGTCCAAAGAGTTGGAATCTTGCTGCATAATAAATTTATATTGCGTGAGTTCAAACAAGACTTTAATTTTGCTCGCAACTTCATTACTTGAAGACTCCGGAACAAAGTCTCTAATAGATTGTGACGCAAAAATTAAACCGCCAAAATATTTGCGTGCTTCACGTGCAAACTCAGTTAAAAAGTTAACAGCTAACATATTTTCTGGATTAATAATAAGGTGCGCCTCATCAATAATCACAAGCAAGCGCTTTACAGCATCAAAATCAAAGCCATCTTGATATATTGCTTTTCTTTGAGGTTCGCCAATTTGAATCAAGTTATCCCAAATTAAATTGAGAGTATTGAACATTTGAGCGTTAAAAACCTCTTTCTCTAAGCTGCGGAGAGATTTAACCGAGAAAAACACAATTTGCTCATTTGTTACATCATCTATGGTTGTATGTCCGTTAAAAATATGACCAAAGCTTTCAACAATACCATCAATAACAAGTTCAATTTTTTCAAGCCTTTCAGCTCTTGTTGGTGACAATTCAGTTCTAATTATTCTATTGGCAACATCCGAGTAAAGAACGTTTTTAATGTAATCAAGCAAGTCTGAGAATATTGGATATTCATGGCTTGATAGAGTTGTTACACCGGTAGTTTGTATTTTTTCTAAGAAACCAAGTGACTCATAGAACTCCCTCAGTATCTTCTTAAATTCTTGTATATCTGAATCTGAAGACTGAGGGGATAAAAAACGATAAAATATTGCTACTTTTGAAAGGTGCTGTAGAAATGAGTGTTTTTCTAATTCCGCGAACGATCTTTTTTCCTTTCCGTCCATTGCAGATTTAATAATTTGTAAAGGATTTATATATCCATCACTTCCATCCAAAGCAATCATTTTCCCATTAAGAGCTTTTACCAAGGTTTCAAATTCGCCAGTGACATCAAAACCTCTAATAAAATTCTGCCGAAGTGCATTATCCAGCAATAACTTTTTCAAACCCGTACTTTTACCTGAACCCATTTGTCCAATAAAAACTGCATTATAGAATCTCCTTTTTTTATCTTTGTGAAATAAATCAAAGATAACATTGCCGCCAGTAAACGTGGTTCCTAGGTATGATCCCCGCGGGTCGTTAAGCTCCGAATAATGGAAAGGAAGGCCAGCCGCTAATGTTAACGCCGGCATCCCTTTTCCTTCACGTTTATTGATATATTCGGCTTGCTCTTGGTAAGAGCTGAACTTGGATCTCCATTCATACTCTTGTTCATTTAAAAAGACCGTTCCTTTAAAACTCTGTGCATCTAATTCTGTTAAAATGTCGGCAACCGCTTTTTCTAATTCCATTGCTGTTTTCGCATGAACATAAAAACGAAGATGAACTAATTTGATAACCTCACCCATCGTCGATATTTGCTGATATAATCTTTGTAAATCAGTATGAGTTTGCTCCGCATCCATTTTGGCCGCAGCGTGTTTTTCACTTCCCATTCGCATCCGTTGTTCCAAAAGCGACTTATTTATTGCTGCGACAGTTTCATCTCTTTTCATTGTTGATATGTCAACAACCGAAACAACATTTCTCATGGTGAATATTTTCTTTAACCATTTATCATTTACTCTTGCCGGATAGTCATAAACCTGAATACACGTTTCGTATCCGTCTCCTTTTTTGACAAACTTATCTTGAAACGAAATACCACCCTGTGGCTGTATCGCAGCCAAAAACTCTGGATCGTATTTCTTTTTCTTCTGCTTTTGTTCTTCCTGTTCAGCGGTTCTCTTCTTTGTTAAGTATGAAAACAATTTTCCTGATCTCAATTCCATCCTTACCAACTCCTATAATTTTGAATTTGGATTATTGAGCATAAACAACACCGATCTCTTCTTTTCATTTGATAATTTAATGAGCGGAAAAGAGCTTCTAAATTGATTAATAACCACCCTTCTCCGTTCACTTAGTGATTCTTGATCATCAGCGTAAATAAAAAGGAAGAACTCACGATTTGTGCGTTCTTCCTCTAAAAACTTTAATTCAAAAAGTTTTCTGTCTATGAATTTTAATAATGAAGGATTTTTAATTTTTTCCCGTTTTTTTTGCCAATATTCCTGCTGCACAGATGTATTTGCAGGAAAGTTAAGTGAGATTTCCTTAATGTCAGGTGAATAACTTCGCAAAAAACGAACATTTTGATACACCATAAACATGAGATCTTGTTCGTTCAAAGAATCAATGTCATTACTGCTAATTTGCAGAATATCCATCACTCCATTTTTTGTAACGATATGATCATCATCAATTCTTAATAAATTGATGATTTGAGGGACACGACTGTAAACCTTTTTTTGTTTCCTTTTTTTATTAGTTTTTTTGCTTTCATCCGAACGAGATCTTTTTCTGTGTTTTTTTAATTTCTCAAAAACTGAGCCTCTAAAAAGTTTTGATTTTCCAACCCTATTCTCAGACGAAATATTGGGATTGACAATGGTTTTAATTTGATCGGCGCTTGAATTAGGCTGTTTTCCCTCATGCATTCTTTCTCACCTCGACTTCATTATCGCTGTATTTAATTTCATTTTCGACTTTGTGCCGATCTATAGGATGATAAACAGTTTTATTACTTTTTATAAGAAAAAGAAGCGTATGATAATTCTTCTTGCCTGGATTATGAGCTGAATTACAAACCAAAAAAATCAAAAATCCGAAACCTACTATATAATAGGGAATCGTGAACCAGGAATGGACAAATTCACTGGTTATGTTTAATAAAACAAGCGTTCCTACTCCAACAATCAAAAGGTCTTTGGCATATAAAGAAAACAATATTTTGACTGGAGACCTGACCTCTTTTGGTATATCATATTTCATTCATTTTCCCCTCTCAGTTTGTTGCTACTATTTCCATGCTCCTCTCTTTTTTCCACACCACTCAACGAGGAAGCAACTGGATTAACTGAACCTTCACTCGACTTAAAAGTTTGTTGTCCTACCGGACTACTGGAAGGTGTAGTCCTCTCAACTCCATTACTACCTTTAGCCGCCGCAGAAGGAGATGATCTAGATTGATTATTTTTTACTGCGGGTGTAGGTGTAACACTATACGAATTAGGAGCAGAAGTCATCGAATTGGTCGAGCCTCTATGTCCTACTGAAGAAGATGAAAATCCTCCTGATGAAATGGCACCGCTATTTCTATTCGCTTTTCCAACCGGATTAATGGATCTGAATTTTTTAAATACTGCATTGGTGGCGTTGTATGCACTGTTATAACCCATTGCGTGAGCATTTTTCATGTTTTGCATCCACCGCGACTGTCCAATAGGTGTATAGTTATGAGTTGGTGTAATATTCCCTGGTTTCAAAACAGTACCAGGGGCACCATACATAGAAGGGATTTGTTCATTTCTTTCAGGTGTTAAGCCGGGTATGTTATCTGTGTTTGGAATGCCCTCCGTTGGTTCAGGTATCGTCGAATTTTGATTTGTATCAAAACCGTTAGTCCCAGCTCCCTCAACTGGTTGTTGGGTGGATTGTTCACCTATAGGATTATGTCCTGATGTTCCATGCAATTTCTTCTCAGACTGTGCTTCCTGTCCTGTAGGAACATTATCTGAAACAGCACCTGCATTAAGTGGTATAGGAATATTTGGTGATGCCCCCTGTCCATCTGTCGAGTATACACCTGAAGCTTTTTTTGATACCAAAGAGGATCTGTTTCCTTTCTGTGCTGACCTCTTTTGACTTTTCCCGTTTGTTCCCGGAATCGAAGGTACTTTTTGTTTATTTCTCAAATTGCTGTTTTCTTTGGAATCACCAATTCCATTTTGCCCGCCTTTATTTCCATCATCATTTAAAGCGCCATTTTCGTTTTTACTGTCACTAGCTGCCTTATTCAATGATGGGACATTTTCTCTAACAGCATCTTTCATACCCTGAGCTGCACCGACTCCTTGAGCAACTTTATCTTTCACATAACCAGCTGCCCCAACTGCGCCTTTACCAAAACTTCCGGCCATTTTTGTTACAGCTGCCGCGGAAACAAGGGTTTTCCATCCACTGCCTAAACCAGCATCAATGCCCAAAACTCTTTCTACCAGATTAGGAGAATCAATAAGGGCCCATGATCCCGCCAATAAAGCTAACATCGAACCCCAGCCGGCCCATCCGAAGTCTTTTGCACCTACCCATCCCGTATAGAGCGTATAGATTTTTAACAGTAGGCACATAATAAAAAGTACAGCATAGCTTGAAAAAATCTCATTGATAACTTTTTTGAGTCTTTGTCCTCCACTTATATCTGTTGCAGCAATGAGTGTCCCAAATATACCGTGAAATCCTAGGTCAAAAATGATCCTTCCGACTTTTACTATTGTAACGATTAGCGCGACAACAGTTACCAGTAAAGAAACTAAAACAACGGCCCAATTTAGATCCCAACGATAATACTCTTGCTTACCTACTCCAAACCAACCATCATCTAACTTTTTCATTTCTATTTTGTTGTCATCGTTTACAACTAATTGATTATTTAAAGCTTCTTTCGCTTCACCTTTTACCCCGTCAAGGTTAACCACTTCTGTAAAATGTATATATTTTATGTTATCAGCAGAAATGTTGTTATATCTTTGTTCATCAGGCAGTTTTTTTACTTCAAATCCTTGTCTTGCATAATAGTTCACATCAGCCAAGTTATTTTTCACAATCTTTTGTCCAGCTGTTTCTGCTCCTGCATGGTCTAAATCATTTATTGCATTTGTACTTATTTTATTGAGGAGATCCATCATTGTTGGACCACCAACAATAAATAAAACAGCTATTAAACCATTGAGAACAACATTATGGCGTTTTTCAATTTTGTTGAACATTAATTGAAAACCGATTAGAATGACCGTGAGACCCATTAAGCTCCATATTAATGGGGCCATTTCATTACGAAGATCTTTTAATGGTCCATATTGAAAAAAATCTGTACTTGTTAAGATCGACATCGTTACTTTTTCTACTATAGAATTCACAAATAGCAAACCATTTAATAACCATTCGCCTACTTGCCTAAAAATTGATGATATTACATTAGTGACATGAAGCATATCACCAAACTTTTCAAGAATGTCTTGTGCAGACAACCATCATTCCCCCTTTCCTACAGCCGTACGGACACATCATTCAATGTTTTTTGCATTTGTTTTATGTTGATTAATACAACAATGTAAAAAACACTGAGAATAATTAATGAGCCGAATTGCATTGATAAAAATTGTTCATACAGGTTTCGAGTTGTTACAAAAAGAATCAAAGGCATTGAGATAACCAAACCAAGCAGCATATAAACTTGGATAGCACTATTTTTCTTTTTCCTATACAAGTCATCTCTCTTGGAAATTTCAAAGTTCATACTTTTAACCACTGTTTTAAACATGTCTCTTGCATTTCCGCCTTTTTCGTACTTTATATTTAAGATTTGGTGAAATTGATTTAAGGCAGGAAAATTATACTTTTCAAAATGCGTAGTATCTAACCTTGCTTCATCCTTCAGAATGTCGATCGTTTTTTGAATATCGGCATGGATAATCGGATCAACTGATTGTTTCGTCTCCTCAAGGCTATAAAGAATATTTTTTCCGGACTGTAAAAAAAACGTCAAATTGGTTGCATATTTCAGCAACTCATTTAGACGCTTTTGGTTCTGCCTTAACTTTTTTGTTTCTACGAATAGCACAAAGAACAGCACTACCGATCCTATTATTCCAAGGGTGCAGCTCAGTACGGTATTCTGAGTAACAATATATAAATAGCACACATTAATTAACATCAACAGAGAGATGAGTGATGTAATACCCCAACCACTAAATAACAACTTAGCTTCCTTCCAAACTGATGTCTTTTTATTCACTTGTTCTCTTCCTCCAATCAAGATTTCCATAAGCATAGAAAGATGAAAATCAAAAAAGCAGAGGATGATATACCCCTGCTTATTTCCTAACCCTTTATAAATTTGTTCTCTATTATCTAAAGTGCTTTCTCCTCCTCCATCTGTTGATTTTCAGGAAAAAGACACCTTAAAAACAAAGGGATCATTGTCATTATCACTAACACAACACCACACCACCACAAAACAGAACCCTTTTGATTTGCCAATGGCGCTATGAAAAGTCCGAACAATGTATAAAAAAGAAAAACTATCCCTGAATTATCTTGATTTCTAAAAAAACTAGCAACCTTTTTAATTGATATCATTCTAACCAAAACGGAAGTCACTCCTTATTTACTTGATACTATCATATTAACACCGTTTTTTTATAAATCCCTATCAGGATAATCTCAAAATTCTTTCCTGAAAATCGCATAATAGTTGCATTTTTAATAAAAAACATCTGGAAGCAAGTGAAGTAATTCATATTCTGCCAGATGCCTTTTACTCTGTTCAGACAGTGAATTATATTCTGTTTTTTTTACATACTCCTTACTCGCTTCATCAAACACTGTGTATTGTCTATATAGATATGAATATTGCGTACCGCTCTCATCAAATCCAGTAAATTCTACTAACTCTTTGGGAAACCTAATCATGTGACCATCTTCATTTTGAAGCTCCATATGAATACCAAACCTTATTATGTCTACAAGTTGCTTCCCAATTAGAACATCATTAGTATATGCATAAGGTGGTGATTGCCTTACTAATGGAATAAAACGAGAAGGAATCGCAGCAGCTCCTTTCGAGTGAAGAGTTGTAACAATAGAATGATTTGTTTTAGCTGCGTCTAAAATATCGCCGGCTCCATCTCCCCTAGTTTCGCTAATGATAAGCCAATCAGGATCGTTTCTCAAACCAGTTGCAATTAAATCACTAAAAGTGACCTTTTTATCTCTTGATTCATCAGTTAATGTACGCCAGCTTTTAATATGCTTGTGTGGATAAAGTGCTTTAATATGGCTATCTCTTGTATCTTCAATCCAACAGATATTATCATCATCGGGTATGTGCCCCACCAACAATTTTTGCAGTTCTGTTTTTCCAGAACCGGTTGCGCCCGATATGATCAGATTGCTTCTGGATCGCATTATAAGTTTTAACAACACCGCAACATTTTCATCTGTAAGCTCTTCTAAACTCGAAATAGCCAGTTTTGGGCGGCTAACTCTTAAAGAAAATGTCATTCCAAATTCATCAGACACAACCTCATGAACAGCATTTACCCGAAACATACCTATTTCAGTATCTAAAATTGCTTCACTATCATTAAACTGTTTTTCTTGGATATCAGCAATTTTTCTTATTAATGCCCTTGCTTCTGACGCATCCGGCTGCCTATTTGCTGGGAAAGATCCCCTTTGATTATGCTTTAACCTTAGTTCAGTTCCATCCCAGGAAATGTCCGTAATTCCCTCATCGTCTAAGAATGGTTTAAGAAAACTTTCGTTTATAATCCGTTCAATCTGAGCTTGTTTTTGAGACTTTTTATCTTCCAATTATTTTCACTCCTTTTAAAAATTTAATGAACCCTGTATTTGAGACATATAGTAAACAAAAAGAGCTACAGCAAAAGAGAGTACAAATAAAACTGAAAGGACAACCGGAGGAACAGAGTATTTATCCATTTCCCGCACCTTTCTTTCAATTAGTTCGTTTGTTTTGTTTTCTTGCAATCTTTCTATAAATTGTTCTAATTGCTGAAGCGCATCTTTTTGTATACCGAATTCACTGAATTCGTGAATCATGCTCATAACCATACTTGCTTCACTATTCCCGATCGAATTTGCAAATTCAATATAATGACGTCTGTCATTATCCCTTTCAATATTGGTAATCAGCTTTTGTAATTCAGCTTTAAGTGGTTCCTTAACATACGGAACAGTTGCCTTTAGTGTTGAATAAACATTCCCTGACACCCCCAACAAACAGATAAAACATCTTAAAAACTCAGGGAATAAATAGGTCTTTAATAAATCGTCTTTCTTCTTCCGAGCAACCAGGTTTATATAAGCAAACTTATTCGCGGCTAATAGAACCACAGGCAAAGCCAAAAAGATCAAGAATTGCTTTAGGAAAATGACAATCATGCTATAAATAAAGAAAACAAGAAAAGTAATGAGCCATTTATTAATCTCATAACTTTTTCTTGTTTTCCCGAAATAATTTAGATATAGATTCAGGTGCTTCTCTTTTAATATCTCAATGATCAATCTAAAATCCCCCTTTCAAAGTTCAACCTAAGGTACCTAACTTAAAGAGCATTTAATATAGCTCTTCTTCACCACTTGCTATTGCGGCCCAACGATCACTTTCGTCTTCTTCGATTTGTTCTTTTCTTTTAGCGTAATGTCTCCACTTTTCCAAGTCTGATACAGGGAGCGTACCTGTTAGTTCATCGATCATTAAATTCACATGTTTGGCCGAAAGTGGTGCTTCAAAAACAATAAAAGAGAAGAACTGTTGAGCTGTGAATTCTTCAAAGTGACTATCAACGATTTGTAAACACCTTTCCACATTATTATCTTGAACAATGCCAAGGTTTTTGCGAATAATTTGTTTAAATTCAATAACTGTCTGTTTACCAACTAAATCAATAAGTTTCTTATAACAATCTTGGTCGGCAGTAAATACGATCTCAGATAGATCAATATTTTGATGATCTGAAACAATAGGTAAGTTCAAAACCGATTTGCTGTTATCAAAATCATCACTCAAATATTCATACCTGGCTTTAGCTGCTGTCTTGCCTCTGTTAAAAATAGGTTTGGGTACAATTTTATTAAATTTATTGTCCTGACGTTTATTGGCCCTGACGACTATACTTTCTCCTTCTTTCAACTTCATTAATTCATCAGGCATTAATAACGCGCGCTCTCGCACACTTTCACTGGAGCTTTTGTCCATTGAATATAACTTTCCACTTCTTGATACATCCTCAATTGTTTTAGTCCCAATTAAGGCAGAATAATGTTCTGCTGTTGATTTATCCATCGTCAAGATATAAATTTGATTGGAACAGTTTCCGATAATCGTATCAGCTTCATCACCATAAAGCGTATTTACTTGAGAGTATGCCTGAACAATTAAGTTAAATCTAAAACCTTTACCTGCCCCTACTGTTATCATTCCTGCCATTCCTTCAATAGCCGGCATATTACCAAACTCATCAAGGAGCACCCAACACTTACGCTTCATTTTTCCACTTTTGTTCATTGTGGCCTTTTCAGCATTTACACGATAAGCTTGACTTACAAAAATAGAAGCCAAGACATGATTGGATTTATCATAGTCAGGTGTCACCATAAAGACAGCTACCGGCTTATCTCCAAAACCAATATCGGTCAAATCAAGTGAGTTATATGACGTTAGCTTGGCATTTGGAGTTAAAGTGAAAATCTGAAGTTTATCCATTGCCGTCGAGAAAATACTTGCACGCGTGTTTCCAGCTGCGAAATTACTTGTTGCATACATCATACGAGCAGGATCGTTTGGATCTCTTTGTCTAAAAAATAAATCTAAAGCATTTTCTCCGGTTTCTTCGTTGTTGTCGCTGCCTTTTGTGGAAAGAAAATTTGCAACTGAATACATGTTGATTCTTTCTTCTTTTCCAAGCTTAATTGAATCAGCAGTTATGGCTAAGATGATCGCAGTTACAAGTGACTTAGCTGAGTTATTCCAAAATGGGTCTTTTGCATTAGGGTCATGGTATAAAGAAAAGGCGACACTATTGGCGTATTGTTGAGCCAAGGAAGTGTCACCTTTTTTATAAGCGTCTATCACTAATTGCAATGGGTTAAACCCCATTGATTTTTTTTGCTGCATTAAATTAAAGATGTAAATCTCATATCCTCTTTTTTTCAAGGTTGCATAGCTCGCCGCCGCCAACTCACCTTTTGGATCATTAACAATCATACTGTCCTTTTCTTCTGCCCTTGTGATAACATCCAACATCGGAAAAACGTACCTTTCCCCTTTACCTGATCGAGAAATACCTAAAACCATTGTGTGAACAGGTCCAGTGTCCAAAAGAAGTTCGTATTTACCGTTTTTTCCTTGTATTGCAGAAACAATAACCCCACTGCCGCCTTTGTAATCTTTTTTGCTACCTGGAATAACTTTATATTGTTTCCTTAAATTCTTCTCATCCTCAAATTCACTCGTTCCAAGTTGACCACGATTCAATTCAGAAAAATTCACTTTAATGTTAATCCAAAATCTAATTAATCCATAAACAACAATACAATAAAAACCTATATAAAAAGGGTATAGTGCTGCTTGAAAATGAAAGAAATTTCCCCATGATAAATCGAATGATGGTTCCATATTTCCATTAGCAAATTGTCTTACGGCCTTTAATACTTCTTGTAGAAATGCTAGTACAAAGTTGCTTATAAAAAACGAAATAAAAAGGACCCCAAAACTAATTGCTAATAAAACATGTGTTTTTGCTAACTTAGTTAAAATTTTGTTTTGTTCGGCATCCAAAAATATGAGCTCCTTTCTTTATCGCTTTAATATCGTTACATAATTTGATGTATCAAAAATTTGCTCCCCATAAACACCGTTATATTTGTATTTATAGCGGATTTCAACTGTCCTTCCAACGGGTTGTTTTCCAGAAACCTTATTTCCTTTTTCATCATAAAATGATAATGTAAATCCTTTTTTATTCAAATTATCCGCGACATTCTTGATTCGGTCTGTTATCCCTCCCTCATATTCAACCATCTGCTGCACTTCAGTCGTTACTTTCAGGAAAGCATTTTGTTGTATAGATTGGATTCCCATAGACAGCAAAAACGGGAGAAAGAATGCAACAAACAGCAGCATAGAGAAAAGAAATCCTTTAAATTCAGACATTTCATCACTCCCCTCACGTTCGGTCTAAATCTTCGATACTATTCAGCGACAGTCTTTGCTCAGCTTGTGATTCAATTTCATTTTTTCCGTTTAGTAATTCAACCTTAAATTGAACACTGTCTATATGTTTACTCTCCTCAGTCGGGACACCTTTTTTATCTAAAAAGACATATTGAATCCGGATATTTCTCCCGTGATTCTTTTGAACTTTAATGACTTTTAAAACAACATTTGAAATGACTTCTTTCGGATCAAGTTCTATTTGCTGGCTTTCTCTTAATTCTCCAATTACAGACGTTGATAGTAATGTCTCTACTTCACGAATCGTTCTTGTGTTTCCATTTTGATTAATTCCATAATAAGCAGCAGTAAATATAATGCAGCCAACTAGAATACCACCAAAAATCCACTTAACGTAATTTACCAAAGTGTTTCCTCCTTTGTTACCGTTCTATATTTCTTCCAATATTGCAATTCCTCTCTTGTGGCTTGATTAAAGATTTTTCATAATCCCTTATGCTTCCTAAGAGGCGGTTGTTAAATTCTTTGGTGGCTGCAATAACTTTGTTTTTAGTTTCGGTTTCCCTTGGATAAAAAATAAGAGGATCTTTATCATTCGGAAGTGAATCAACTTCCACATTTTTAATGACTAAATCATCAATTTGAAAATCAATTCTTTTTGTGAATTTCCCTTCCCTATGATATTTCAATATGTTAATCGGCTTTTGTATGGAATTATCATTTTCTTTTAAACGAATATCTGTAAAGTCCTTATTAAAAGGTGCCTTGGAAGAAATGGACTTTAAGATACTCTCTGTTTTTTCACCAAAAAAAAGAGCCCTCTCTTCAGAAAGGCTTTCATTAGGATAGTTAATTTTCTGCTCATTCATATCAACAGACAATCCTCGAATGTTTAATCCCTCATAAGTTATACTTAGTGAAACAATATCGTTTTTTTGATCGCGATATAAACGATTAATTACGAAATCACTATTTTGATTTTTCAAATCAAACTCCTTATCATTCAACATCCCATGTTTCGCTTTTTGATAGGCTTTTATAAACTCATTGCGATCTCTCAATAAATACTCATTTGCATCTTTCACATCTTCAATATCCGGAGTGAAATGTATATAAGTAAGCTTTTCTTCTTCTAATGCAGCAGCAATATTTTTTCTGGATTCCTCTCCGGCTTTATCTTTGTCTGTTGAAATAATAAAAATTTTATCTTTCAGCTCATTCTTGTGAGCTTTTATATCTTCAATCACTCGCCTCCACTTCCTAGCACCTGTCATGGAATATAGGCCAATCTCCGGATCAATTTCCCTAAAAGACATGCCATCAATTATAGCTTCAGTGATGACAACATACTTAGATCCCTGAGGTATATCTTTAAAAAAATCTTTAGCCTTTGGATTAGGGTTAACTTGCAACTGAACCTCTTTTTTAGATATGTGAGGGTCAATGGTCGATCGCATAATCACTCTGTCTACCAACCCATCATCGCCGTAGATCGGAAAAACAATATTCCTTTTTATCATTTCTGGCATTTCAGCATAATTGACTTTCTCATTTTTTTCTTGATACAATTTTTTGGAATAAAACAGATTAGGGGCACTTTGAAACATATTCTTTACTATTTTTTCGGACTTTAAATCGAGAACAAATGGCTCAGTTGTTTTCCGGCTTAACCCTCGGTAGTTATCAAGTGTTTCATTTTCAGTATTATATTGAATATGCTTAAATAGACGACTTATATAAACAAGTTCTTTTTTTTGTTCCGGGGTTAATGTGCCATCTTCAGATTCGTATTTACTTCTCCATTCTTTAACCTTTTTATTTTCCTCGTATTCGAAGACAACAGACACACCACAATTATTTTCGCGATTGCATTGCAAAAAATTTGGATTATTTTTATATATGAAAGCTTCTCTTTTATTGCATTCAGGACAGGTGCATAAAAAATAACGCCCTCGATCTTGAGCGTTAACCATATCCAATGCTTCTTCAACGTTTGCATATTTTAAGGTAAGCATTTTTTTCACCACCTAAAAGCGCTTCTCTATTCGAGCTGCCCCTTCGCAGAATCGTCTTTCTTCTTCGGTAAGATCACCTTTTTTTAATTCTTCACGAAAGAAGCCTACCAGGATACTTTCAATAATTCCGGTTTCCACAAATTCTTCATTAATTGTTAGCCCTTCAAACTGTAATTCGATCCATTTCCTTTCGAATTCTTTTTTCAAATTAAGATTTGTGTCCCAAGATTTAAAGAAATCATTTTCCGCCTTCACTTCGAATAAATAATCCTGAAAAGACTGATAGAGTTGATTATTGGACATCAACACATCTAGTCTTGCATGGCTAATTGAAAAATAGTTAGCCGATACAAAACGAACAAATTGAGAAAAATGGTGTTCATTACTAAACCATTTTTCTTTATTAAGTTGCGTTTCTTCATAGGTTCCTTTTAAGAGATCATTGAAATCCACAACACACTCGTATGAATCTAAGATAGAAAAAACAATGTCTTCTAACTGAGAAAAGAAGCCGTTGGCTATTTTGGCGTACACTTCCTGAAAAAGAGCCTGTGTTTGTTTTAATGAAAATAAAAAGTCTACCTTCTTTTCAAATACGTCACGGATTAAGTAAGCAAAAGCTCTAAATTCCTCATTAAGAAAAGCTTCTCGTTCATTTTGAACATAATTTTTCAGCTTTCTGACCTGTTCCTCTGCCACTTCTTTTGTCCATTGATCCGTTGAAGTAAATGCTTTTACAATATGCTCTTCAATCTGATCCGCCTTTTTGTTTTTATTAATTGCAATAATTGAATCGAGTAAATACTCACCATCCATATAAAACCCAAACCTTTTTTCTGCTTCTCTTCCTTCATTTTTCAAGCGTTTCTCCAGTAAATTAATTGCTTTTTCGGCTTCAGAAAAAAAATAACTTTTTGATTCATCTATTTCTCGAAAACGTTCTCCTTCAGTAGAAAATTTTATGACCAGCTCTCTCATGCTCTATCCACATCCTCCATTGAAGTGTTTTCTAAAAGCCAATCTCTAAAGGCCAAATAACAATATTCACCCTTTTTAAGGTTTTGTTCACTTTGGAATTCACGAACATAAATTTCTTTTAATGAATGTAATGATTCGTCATCAGCAAAATTTTCCGGCAAATTTTTCAATTCATTGTTCACATAATGATTGACTGCATTTTTAAGATCATTTCTTTCTAACGAGGGGAATTTAACTTTATTTTTCACACTCAACACATAATCCTCAAATTCCTTTGTTCTGTCGCCCCATTCTGGATATCGAAATGTTCCATACCCATTTTCATCTACCAATAATTCAAAGGAGCGTACGCCATTTTCTTCTCCAATCAAAAAGGTCCTTCGTTTTTCCTTTATATTTTTTTTAAATTCATGAAAATCTTTTGTTTTACATAGGTGAAACTCAAAAGTCTGTAATTCTCCATTCTGTTTAATTCGATTGATTTCGATTAATCCAACATCCAATGCATCATGTCCATAAAAGTTGATGATTAAACCACTTTTCAAAATCTCCACCTCCAGCACTTTTTCAATAACGATCATGTACACTTTTACTTTTCATAAAAGGGGAATTAAAGATTAATCCGGGGGGGGGCATATCCCTCGATCTCATAACAAATATCACCATCTTTGTTGTATAAGTTTTTTAAAGAGGGCTCTTGTTTTTCTGACTTTACCTCAAGCAGCTGCCCAGAATTAATAATTTGTTCAATCTTTGCCAACGCTGCTGCTTTACTATGTGTTGTCCTTGCAACAAAATTCTTTTTCAAAGTAATTCCTCCAAATTAAATAGCATTTTTTTATAAAGGAGCTTGTATTATCATTAAAAGTTATCCGACTATAAATAAAAGGAGGCCTTTTCAAGCCTCCTTTCTAATATCCAACAACCTGACCCGAGAACCAGTTCACGATGGAAATCGCTAAATATACGATTGCAAAACCGATTAAAACATTAAGCATCCAACTTGTACATGAGGATTTTTTTTGCTCATCTTTAAAACACATGTACATTATGCCAATGATGACCAAGATCAAACCAGCTACGACAGGTGCAACAGGTTTAATTGTCGTTGTAACGTTCTTTATTGTTGTGATGACATTATTCATTCACTTATTCACTCCTTTTAATCATTTCTGCTCATCAACCAGTTGCCCGATTGAATCTATATTGTTTAAAACAACAGAATTAACTAGATTAGTATGCTGTTCATGCAACCAATCATAGTAATCAATACCGCGGGCTTTTAAAATGGATTTTGCTCCATTTTCAAACTCTTTAAAGTTTGCAGGCCGAGAACTTTTTTTGGTTTTCTTTTTTGGCTTTGATACTGTTTGAGGTTCTTGTTGGCCTCTATTTTGAATATCCACTTTCCTCACCCCCTTTAAGCATCTAAAAAAGAACCTATTCTCATTGGAATAGGTTCTTATTTACCGAATTTGATAATCTTTTGAAGTTTTTCAAATATACTCGCATGATCCGTTTCCCGGATTCCAAAAAGCAAATCTGTCGATCTCCCTCTTGTGACTTGATTAAGTTTCTTCTGATCATCGGCAGTAATTGTCACGCTGTGAGGGTATTTTTCAATTGGAATTGTTGAATCACGCTGTTCAATAACATATGCATCGTCCACAACGCTTCCCATAAGATAACGATCGTATTCAAACCTTTGTCCAAACAAAAGAGTCACATCATTTAAACCCATCTTTTGCAGCAAAATCATGTTTTCATAGGTCTTTTTGGGTTTCAAAGGTGAATCAGATTCAATCGGTATATAGTAACGCTGCAACGCTTTTCTTGATCCATATAAACCATCACTTTCTTTAGCGTTGGTTTTTAAAAAGCTGTCACCGAATGGCTCTCCAGCTTGTTTTTGATAATATTGATTTGCTTCTGAAAGTAATTTTTTATTAAATTGACTACTTGAAGGAATTGATGTGCCTTTCATTTGGGATTGCTGCAAATATTGAGTGTATGGAATAGCCTGAACGATTCCGGTATACTTCCCAACAAAAAAGTAGTCAGTTGCAAAGGTAAGATCATACACTCTTTCATTACCGTGTAATCCTTGATCCGTTAGCTTTTCCCACTGAAGGGGAAAAGCATAATTCGAATACGCATAAGGTGTTTCGTTGCGGTAAATTGATTGTAGGCTTTTATCAACATCAACGGCATAGTAATAGCCGTTCGAACCATTCCCCCGATTGAAATTAAATGAAGACTTCTTGTGTGAATCGGAAGGCAGCTCTACGCTATATTCGATTGTTCCAGGCGAAATATTAATCCATGATTGAGTCTTTAATGAAGTGTAATCATCGGACTCAGAAGCTCTGGATTGCTGGAATTTTTCATAATATGTTTTATCGAAAGTCAGCTCATTTTTCGTTTTATCCATATTAATTTCCTTTTTCTTACCAACAATCAGATCCTCATTTCCAGAGATCTTTTCAAGCTGCTTGGCGCCTGAAACTTCGAATGTTTTACCGTAACTCGGATTAACCAAAAGACTCATTTTATCCCCAAAAACCTGCTTTGCATTAAAGATTTTCTTATATGAATTTTCCCAAACAGGCGTCGTGTCTTTATATGTCCATTCAAAGCAGTCGCTCCCCTGTTGATCAGAGCAGGAATAATTAAGTTTATAATGATTGGTGTACTCATATGAGTAATTAAAATGCACATTTTTTCCCTTAACGCTTTCTGAGTCTAAAAGCAGAGCCATTGGCTTATCGCTCTTTTCATTAAAAACACCCGTCGACATTACTTCGTTGTTAATATTTCGTACTGCATAATGTTTGCCGACTATTTCAAATTGATTTTCAGTATATACCTTACTTGGTTGATCAGGATCAACTCTCCTTAGTTCCCATAAAAAATAGCCCTTTGCCATACCAGGTGTGGACCCTTCAAGCTCTTTAATTACACTCGGGTCAGGCAAAGAAGCTTTATATTTGAAAACAAAAGAAAGGTTCTTTTCCGGTGCTCTCCCTTCGAACTTTTGATTTAAGGGAGACGCAACATATGGATTTTTGTTTTGGTCCTTAAATGTGCCTTTTCCTTCAGCAGAATAAGAATAAGATGATCCTACTTTCAGCTTTTCATTATCTGTCCGCAAAACGTCATTAGTATTTGCGTCAACATGTTTAATGGTGACATTTATACTGCATGTTTGATTAACATTTACTGTAGATCCATCAGGACACTTTTTTTGATTGATTTGATATGACAATTCAGCATTTTCCCCGCCGAACTTCCAGTATGCACTTGATGCCCATTTTGTTTGCCCGCCATCATGCGGACTCTTAACCCCGTACCAAACCACAGTATTTTTCTCGTTTTGTGTTTTTCGTTGGTAACTCCTACCTTTTTCGAAATACTTTCCTCCTGAGTAACCCGTTTCTCTTGCATAATTACGCCGTGCTACTCCATCATTCATCATAATGAGCTTACCGGAGTTCAAACCGCTGCTTAATGAAATTTTCCCTAAACCAAAGTTTAATCCTTCAAAGTCAAAAGGCACTTTCAAATAATCCCATTTCACATTGTTCTCGACTTTTTTGATAATCTTCAATACATAAGTATCATTTGTTGTGTTTTCATGAAAAAGTTCATTTAAAGGAATATGAGCAACAAAACCAACATTTTTGTAGTACATATTACAAACTTCATTTGATTTGTTGTAAGTTGAATTGCTGCACGGATTGAAAATAGGGCCAGTTGCAGATTTCCTGTTATATTCCAAGTCCTTTGAAGCATCTAAGCTGTTTTGTTCAGCCAAATACGTATAAGTTTTACCGTTTTTCTCGTTTACCAGTTGGATATACGTTGCTTGATTATTAGCGTCATGATGATGATACCCAACCAATGCACTCCAGCCGGCAAATTCTAAATATGGTTGCTTTCCTTTCCCATAATCCCGATTTTCGATTTTCCATTTTGCCTTCCCATCGACACCACTATATACGTCATAAACGATCTTATTTCCGCTGGTCCACCCAGCCTCCCTACTTCCTTGTGATCCGGTTGAAACCTTTCCAGTAAGATGCGGGGAATATCCTTTTCCTTGAGCTACCGAAGGATTTAGAACAAAATAAAGGAGGCAACTCAAGAAAGCAAGAAGAAGCATCTTCATCGGTTTCATTGTCAGTATCTTCACATCCTTTATTTCAAGCAATTTCATCGGTTATTTCCCTACGGAAGAGATTCCGCTAAAAATACCCGATACCATATCGCTCATACCTTTACCGATCTGTGTAAACAACGGTTGAATCCATCCAGTCGCAAACCCAATACCTAGACTAAACAAGAAAAGTGCAATTATCCCTAACGTGATTGCTGCTTTGTATTCTGACACTTTTTCATTCCTCCATTAATTAATATGCTTTATTTTCCCGCAGAAGAGATCCCGCTAAAAATACCCGATACCATATCGCTCATACCTTTACCGATCTGTGTAAACAACGGTTGAATCCATCCAGTCGCAAACCCGATACCTAGACTAAACAAAAAAAGCGCAATTATCCCTAGTGTGATTGCTGCTTTGTATTCTGACAAAACTCTGCACCTCCTTTCATTGAAAAATAAAAGAACTGACCATAGGCCAGTTCTTTTATGTGGAAATCGTTTTAAACAGTGAAGGATTGCCCTAATATTTTAAGTTTTTTATACCGCCTCTACACGCAGCAGAAGCAAGTCGTATACTTTATCGCTTTTGGGGCTTAACCTTACTATGCAAGCTAACTCATTATTTCCACAATATCATCTTAACACCTTAAAAACGTACTTCCCTATCATCATCCTCGCAAAAAAATAACATCAAAATTGCATGATACTTGCATTTCCAAAAATCAAATTAAAGTTAGCTGCCTCCGCTTTTTTTCTGTTTGTCACTTCTTAACTTTTTCTTATCATATACAGTCCCTTAGAAGATCCAAATCAGATCATGAATTTCCTTTAATCCTCCTGGGGTTAATGCTTTCAAGACGAAATATTCACAGAAAACAATATAGATACAGACAATCAATAAAATAATTCCTTTTACATATGAACGTAACCACTTGATGGTCATTGGATATATCTCCTTTCCTTAAAGATAGCTGCCCTCGCTTTTTTTCTCCTTATCCAGATAGTCCATTTGATTGAGCTTTTTTAAATCCCTTCTCTCTCATATGACGTTATACGCCTTTCACTGCGAGTGAAAACAGAAAAACGAAAAAGGCTACAATAAAGGAATAAATAAAAATTACTTTTAAAAATCCTATCACTACGGCATATGTCTTCTTCCAAGATCGGCCAAACCCAAAATAGGCGATTATTAGAAGTGGAACAATATAGATCAACAGGACAAAAAGAAAACTTATCACTCTTACTCACCTATCTTATTCAATTAATTATGGCGTCCAGAAAACTCGGAATTTTCAAACCCTATATTCATATGCGTTTCAATACTTTCGCGAATGTTTGTATGGTTTCAGCCATTTTTTATGTAATGCCTCGCCACAAAGTAAAAGATTAAACTAACAGTGAGAAAAACAATATACGGGTCATAAAAAATATTAATAAAATCTTTCAAATGTATACCTCCTTATTAATCCCCTTCTCTCCAAATTTAAAAGAAGGGGACATTACTTCTCCCCTTACAATATTTCAATACTCTTTTTCAAAAGAAACTCTTTACAATGTCTTTCCATTTCTTCAATTTTCCCCAGCACATTTGATCTTTTGGTTGATCCGCCTTTCATATACTCTTTGTATCCTGTAGGAATCTCACCTTTACCTTTTAATGACTTGCTGAAATCTTCAAGCCATGCCGCGAAGATCGTGCTGTCTATACCTTCTTTTATGAACAATTGTGCAGTCATCATAACAATTGGAAAATGTGTTTTATTTAAAATGTTCTTTGCTTTTTTTATCTCGGTAGAGTTAATAAAGTCCAAAGTGGATTTTAAGTTTTTGATAAGATTTTCTTTATTTTCAACATCTTGATTAAAAGTGAAGGAATATATGCCGATTTCCTTTGCAGAAAAATCTCTGAATTCATAATTGTTATCAAGCAGCATCATGGATTGTAGCAAAGCTGTCTCGTTATCTGAGTTTTTTAATTGTGTATCAGAAAAGTGAAAAACATTATTCATGGTAGGATGATTTCTCAAATCAGCAAAAATATTCGCCCATTTCACTCCCATTTTTGCTTTTGACTTTTGTTGGTTGGTTAAGCCCTTACCACTATTCAACTTATAGAATAGTCTCAAAATTTCTCGTTCAGTACCTTCCACTTTATATAACGTAAGCATTCTGCTTTTGATTTTGTCTTGGACCGCGGGATGCTGATCTTTAAAGAATTTCCCTTCGATATTGTACTCTTCATCATTTATGTAAACCCACGCATCTTCTTTATCCATCTCATCAGAAGTAGCCCATTTATTGTCAAGATAAGAAAATATGGTCGTCAACCTTTGCAGTCCATCAATAATGTCATAAATTTTCACGTTACTTTTATCTTTTTTAAAAAAGCTACCATCAGATTTTTTGTTTGCATCATGAAATGTTGAATAAAGAGCTGGCACAGGATAATCATCCGCTAAAGAATTAATAAATCCTTCTCCCTCTTTCTGTTTCCATTGACCTGGAGGACGCTGGATAGGATAGTCAAGATTAATCTTTTCATTGTCGTATAAAGCTTTAAATTGACCTACTGACCAGCTAATTGTTGAAGTCTCCATAATAAACATAGCTCCTTTAAGATTAATTTTTTCATAACACCCACTAATCAATAATCTGATTAGTGGGCGTGAGTAAAAATCAATCTATCTTTTACTTTTTAAAAATTCCCGTCACCTTTCTGAACAGAGATTGTAAAGTTCGTCTGAAGCTTGGGGAAATAGCCGCAGCTCCGGCAACAGTCGCGGCACCTGCTCCTAATGCAACACCAGTGATAACGATTGGCGAAAAGCTTCCTTGCCCTTCATCCTTCGATTTTGATGAGTTGGACGGGCTTGTGTTGTTATTTTGACTATTTTGATCTTGAGCCTTTTCACTATCCTGTTTTTTGTCCTCTTTGTTGTCCTTATTCTCATTCTTCTTATCATCTTTTTTCTCGCTATCGCTCTTATCATTTTTAGATTCTTCTTTTGCCTCACGAGGATTGACATTGACATGATCTTCAGGGTTTTTCATTGGGATTTTCACACCGTCTTTTTCTACTGTTACAACTTCTCCCTTTGGAATCTCTTTGCTTTTGTTTGTGCTGCTTTCGGTAGAAGATCCTTTACTTTCTTTTTTGGTTTGGACTTCTTTTGGCTTAGATATCTTTTCTTTTTTTGGTGTATAAGATTTTGGTTTAGATTGCGAGCGAGGTGTTTCTTTTTTATTTGAATTTGATTTATGTTTTGACGGCCTACTAGATGTTGAATCCTGTTGTTTTGATGATGACTTCGAGTTATTGTCTTTCTTTGGCTGCTGTGGTTTTGGTTCTGGCTTCGGTTCTGGTTTTGGCTGTTCTTTTGATTTGACTACAGTATGTACAGTTAAAATATATGTTCCGTTGGTTGAAAACATTTTAACCTTTTGGCCGTTTGTCACAGGACCTAAATAAGAACCGTCAACATAAAATTCACCATGGGCATAATAGCCGGTAACCTCATTTCGCAAATCACCGTTTGGTCTTGCTCGATTATCAAAAGTGTTGTCTGTTGTAATTGTGATAGAGTCTTTTCCGGGAGCATCCGGAGAATACCATGCATATGTAACTTGCCCACCAAAGAAAGAAGAAAGTGAAATTCCAAAGAACACAATTAAAGCGATTAGTTTTTTCATAATGTACTCTCCTTTAATGTAATAATTTAGGAACAAAAAGGAACCCTTATTTTTATCGTCTAAGATGACATTTTCTAAAGTGCTTCATTCCCACTATTAGAATCGCTGTCTATCTCTTCAGTTGCATAACCCAGCGCATATCCTAACGTAATCAACGCATTTCTTTTCAGCCTGTGAAAGTGGGATTCTGTAACATGCAGCATATTACTGATTTCAATCACATTCGGTTCATCGGTTTTGATGTAGTATTCATAAATGATTTTCCTATACCTAGGCTTCAAACGATCAATTCTCTTCAAGAGAGAGGTAATGAATTCCTGAGCCTCTATGTTAGCGATCGCCGTACTTTCTGTTGAAGAGTGAAATTGGTTGTTCACTGTACTCGATTCATTAAAAGTATAGGATGCTGTTATTTTTGGGAGTTGATTCTCTTCTAATACCAATAAACATCTATGATACTTTTTGAACTCTCTCAGCACCGATTTTATAATTTTATCTTCTTGTTTCTTAGTTGGTTCTTTCAGAAGCAATCAGATCATCTCCCCGTTCAATCTTTTTCCTCCTATTTATTAATATATTATTAACATATTCATATTATAAGACCTCACACTAAAATAATCAACATATATTAATAATATTTTATTAAACAGATTTTTGTGCTGCTACATGGCCCCTTTTTGTTCCTTTTATTTATGAAGGAGTATCAATTTACTCGATGCAGGGTTACTTTTGTTGATTTCTCTTGAGACTTTCTAATTGCAGCTACAAAATCAGATGTTGAAATACCTGTCTCTCTGTTGAAGATAAATGCATTAGCATAGCCAACCAGGTCATATAAATCATCTTCTTTCCAGTTCAATAGTGCGGCTATTAAAAACATTAATTGAAATCGGCTTAAAGCATCATCAACACTTCGAGTATTTACGAAGTCCGTAAGAACAGCCGACAAGATCGATAACTCAGGTGACATCTCATTCCCATATAACACTTGATTAATATCTTGGACCAGAGGATAACTCATGTTATTAAACTCCTTTCGTTTTATTTTCATAGCAAACTTCCATCTATGATCAAAGTGTCGTTTTTTCTATCTTCGAAATCACTAATAGCTTTTTCTACAGTGATTTCCGGATTGTTACGTCCAACATTCTGACAGAATAGTGCTAGAGCATACATGCGTCCAACTTCTTTTATGCTGTCCTTCAAAGTTCCATCATCATCAGCAACCCCTTCGACATACACTTCAACCGCCTTATTTTCATCATCTGCTGCAATCAACGCATAATATGGTTCATCGATTTCAAAATATTTAATTGACTCACTTAGTTTCATTTCCATTCAGATCATCCTCTCCTTTATGTTTCATACAGCATTCGATTTAACAGCCTATCTAAACTCTCCAGCTACCTTACCGAAACTACCTTTTGAAAATCGAAAGACACAAAACGAAAATACTTACAAAGTATATTACTCCCAAACAAATTGCAGCAGCTAACACATTTCGTTCAAAAAAATATTTTATATCAGCAGCAAAATAATAAAGAACCCCTATAACCGTTCCAACTATTACTGCAATAAATAAGCTCATTTGCAAAATCTCTTTCTTCTCTTCTGGCCCCATCTTCATTCCTCCTTAGTTTGCTTTTCTCATAATTTGATACACATAGCTCAGTTGATCTAACTAAGCCATACGTTTATTTACAAAAAGCCCCAAACAAATAAGCAGCAATCCTAATAAATGCAATCAAACCAAACAAGATACCTGCCGCCATAATAATTAAAATAGCCTTCACAATAAGCTCTTGATTAATCCACAAACCAAGCTCCTCCTTAGTTAGCCTCTTTTGTATATTTGGTCATATGTGCACTTATACAAAGATCAGGAAGATTTGCTCTGACAAGATGCTCCGCAAACGGCGGGGGAACAGCATTTCCGCACCGCTCGACCTGTTTCGCTTTTGAGTACCTCACCCCGTTTATGTCTCTATCAATCACGTAATCACTCGGGAATCCTTGGGCCGCAAATAATTCATGCGGCTGAAGCATCCGCATGCCTATGTCCGCGATTTGATAGTTTTCACCTTTTATTGTGACCAATCCAAAACGATCCTTTGTTGTGACTGTATGAAGGGGATTGTCCAAAGACTGCCCGATATCCGAACCGTAATATTTGGTTAGAAAGGCCCTAACTTCTCCCACATGTAGCCCGCCCGCTGTAACCGTTGGCATAGGATTTGTAACTGGCTGACCGTCCTTACAAGTGCCGCGAAGTTTGATCAAGTGGCTTGTGGCCATAGCGAATTTATTTCCGCCCGCCGTGATAGTTCCAAGAGGCTTTTTTAAATCCAGCACCCGCCGGCCTTCCGGATCACCGTAACCCATTTGAATAAGTGATCTACCGTGATTTCCTACCACGAAAGGCTTTTTACTCTCTATAACAAACCTCTGGATGCCGCGGGCGATTCGCCGTAACGTATTTTCTGATAAAGGCTTTTTTCTGTTAAAAATAGATGGTGTTTCGATTGACCAGTCCATGATCTCAGCAGCCGTTCGCCATGGTTTAAGCATGCCTTTTTTGACTGTCGCGCTTTTTGGATCTCCGTGTGTCGGTTTTGGCCAAACGATCGGGCGACCATCCCGGCGTGCAATTAAGAACAGGCGTTTCCGAATTGTCGGTGCGCCATAATCACACGCCCTTAACTCTTTCCATTCCACTTTATATCCTTGTCGTTGTAATGCCCTGACAAAAGACCGAAATGTGCTGCCTTTTTTCCTCGGGTCAGGTAGCCCGTCTTTCGTCAATGGCCCCCAAGTCTGAAACTCTTCGACGTTTTCCAAAATGATTACTCTCGGGCGTACCGTTGCCGCCCATCGAACCGCAACCCAGGCAAGACCCCGGATCTTCTTTTCCACGGGTTTTCCACCTTTGGCTTTTGAAAAGTGCTTGCAGTCAGGACTAAACCAACATAAAGCGACAGGTCGGCCTTTGGTTGCTTCCTGTGGATCTACCTCCCAAACTGACTCGCAATAGTGCTCAGTATCGGGATGGTTTACTTTGTGCATTGCAATAGCAGCAGGGTCATGATTAATTGCTATATCTACTGAAAGGCCAGTCGCCATTTCTATTCCGGTACTTGCCCCGCCTCCGCCCGCGAAGTTATCTACTATGATTTCTCTAAACAAATTGAGCTGTTTCACCTGTCACATCACCTCTTTTTTCTCTACCTATAGGCTTACTTACTATCTTTGACTATTCGTTTTAATTTTGTGCAATCATCATTAAATTCAACTAAGTAGCGATCACCATTAGCGTTGACTTCATACAAATCAGAAAATGCGCGTTTTTCTACTAACAAATGCTTTCGGGAAACATTTAATTCTTTTGAAACCACGTTATATCTCATTGACTCTGCTTTCACTCGTTCATCTTTCATTTCTGCAACAGCAATTGATAAAAAATGAAAGGCAAAAACTAAAAAGCAGAAAAAAAGAATTATAGGGACTCCGGAAATAAAGCCTATAGAAAGATTCTCTTTTAAATTTTTCAACTTCTTTTTATTTTGTTTAGCATGATTAATCCCCATTTTTTCTCCTTCCCGGCACCGATCTCAGTTTCGGTAAACTAAATATTGTAACGTTCTTTCATTTTTTCAATTTGATAATTGATTTTTAATAGCAAAGCCTGTTCACTTTTAATGTCGTTATCTGCTATGCCCTCACGTTGCATATGCTTTAATAAAGCATGTTTTAATGTGTGTAGTTGTTTGTATGAAAATTTGGTGCTAACACCACTCACCTAACCAACCCTCCCCAGCTTCAGCCTAAATTGACTCAAAATATTTTCTTGTGATGTTTTTTCTAAAAACTGTTCTTAGACCTTTTAAAGTGCCGGAATAAACAATTTCATAATCGCTGTTCACTTTTTTTATTGCATATCCCTTCCGGCACATGTCGTCCCATTCGTTATTGCTTTCACTGCAATAAAAATAATTTCGATAAGGCTTTTTTGAATAATCAAGTCCGAAAGCGTGTTGTAATTTACCTATTTGATAACCCGTTAAATCCGCGCCTAATTCCATCCTTCATTTCCCCCGTCATCTCCTGAACTTCTTGATATATGCCGCTGACATTCTTCAAACAACTTATTTTCATTCTTGCTGAAAGCCATTTCGAACGTTTTTTCGATGAATTTTATATGATTCTGGACCTGCTTATTCGTCATATTTTCAAATTCAAGATCGTGTTCGGGCACATGGGAAGACCGCGCTTTTTCGATCAGTTCCCGCCGTTGCCTTTGGACGCGCTTTTTTCTCTGCTTTAAATACTCGTCGATCTCTTGATCAATTTGTTTTTCTTCTTCCTTGGTAATACTTCGCGAATAGTCTATAAAAATTTGTTCGTTCACTCCGCCGCCTCCCGTTTTTTCCGTCTCATTGAATTTACATGTTTTTGAATTTCTTTAGAAAGCCTTTCTGCTTCCTTTGCACCGTTCTCTATTAGAGATAGCCGATTCGATGTCCTTCCTAGCACAGCTTCATGAATAACGACGTTTACCTGCTCCGATAATTCATCCAGTAAGTCGCATAGTTGTAATTGTTTCTGACTTAATTTCACTCGTTTCATTTTTTCTCATTCCCCTCCCTGGCCTCGGCCGCTACTTTATTTTCTCGATGTAAATATATTCATAATCGTCATCATTCTCATCATAGTTACATTCAATGAACCATACACAATCTTCACTCTCAAACGCTTCAAAAATTGTTTCATCTGTACGATCATCAAAGACTCTATATGCCATATTATCTTTCCTTTCCCAGCTCAGGCCGATGCTTAATTCGCAATAGCCAAAAGACCTCGGATCTTCTTAATAATCGATTCGTTCCTATCACTCTTCATTTTGAATACATCCTCCTTCTAAACAACTGATATTTTTTATACATACATAGCGTCGGTTTGTTTTAAAACGGCAAGCCTATAGAGTTTCTCAATTTCCTCGTCACTTTTCCCTTTCAGACTTTCTTTTCCATAATTCTCTATAAGGTGTATCCATTCGATTTTTTCATTACGCTCTTCAACCGTCATAAATCTCACCTTCCTAGTTCTCTAACCAGTTGTAAAAAGGGACTACGTTATCGTCCAGTTGATGTTTTTGGTTTTTAGATCGTTTTAGCGATCTTGCAATCTCCTCACACTTGTTGTAAAGACTGATGTAAATGTAGTTTTCTTTAGTTTTTATGCTTTTATCTGTCTTTATTTTTCTGATGGCTGCCAAAAGTGATGAATGTATCTCTTCTTCAAAATCTTCGAGCATGATGTTGATATTGTATTTTTTTGATACTGTGCTTTTTGCTCGCAAGAGGATTCCATACATTTCATACATTTCGTTGAATGTAGGGCAAAAAACATTCAAGGTGTTATATATCTGATTTGGTAAGACGGACTCTAAACTTTTTTTCATTAAACCTTCAAGTTTAGGATCAATATGTTCAGGGGAGGTTTCTAATAATGTTTCTTTTATGTATCTATTATTATTAGTATTATTAGAAGAATCTCCAAACTCTTGTAGCTCTAGGGTTTCACTCTTATTTTCAAGCTCCGTGTTCTCCGAATCCGGATTATCAGGAATTGAATCCGTATCCTGGTTTCCAGGAAAAAGTTCCATATCCTGATTTTCAGGAATTGAAAGAGCGCCTTCTGTTTGCTTTGTTTTATCCACTTCCTGGTTTTCAGAATATGGTGTTTTTTCCTTCTTCTTCGGTTTCTTTTTCTTTGAGTTTTGGTAGCGTTGATATATTTCCTCAAGCTCCTTATTGATCAATGCGGTTTCTTCAATAACATCCTTTTTGTTGTCACTAAAAATGTATTGAGTCTTTTTGATCTTCCCAACTTTCCCGTGCTCTCGTATGGTCAGCCTGTTAAAATATCCTGCCTTGATTAACTCGTTTATAACTTTGTAATGAGCATCCCTTCCGTTTTTGCTTCTGCTTATAATTTCAGGCATTATGATTTTCCAATTGGGTGCATTGCTTAAAAAGATCAATAACAGCCCTTTAGCCTCCAGACTCAGCTCCGGATCATTTACAGCAGCATTAGAAAGCATTGTAAATGCCTGCTTCCTCACATTCCTAAAATCTTGATTCATATACATACATCCCTCATTTCAACTTGACATATATGACGCACTAAGAGCAAAAAAAATCTTTTATTGAAGAACCTAGGACAACCGAAATTTTATTTAACAATCTCAAACTCGGAACTGAGTTACCCAGTTCGATCTTGCTAATATAGGAATCCGATACATCAACCAGCTTTCCTAGCTCTTTTTGAGTTAGCTTTCTTTTCTTCCTCTTCCTTCTTAGTTCCTCGCCATTAAAGTTATCTTTCAACATAAACACCGCCTATACTTTATAAACTTGACATATATGACGCATCCAAAAAGAGTATAGCACCTTTAAAAAGCTTTTACAAGGTGCAAGATCGAATTTTTAAACTATATGTCAAGTTGTCATGGTATAATATCAAATGACATGCTAAAGCATAACACTTAGTATATGGCAAAGAAGGTGTAATATTGAAAAACAATGCAGTCGCAAAGCTTGTGGGCCGAAAGCTCAGAAAAATTAGAGATAAACGGGACTATTCACAAAGAAAGCTTGCAGAAAAACTTGGTGTATCGGACAGTTACTTATCTAAGGTCGAAAAAGGGCAACCTGTTTCACTTAAGTTATTAGAACGTATAGCCGATATCTTAAATGTTCACATTTCATATTTTTTTATTGAGGATGATGAGTTAAATGAATTTTCTGACGCTCAAAAAGAATTACTATTTGAACCTGACTTGTCATTAGATAAGATTAAAGAGAAATTCGAATTCATTAAATACCAAGACAAAGAAGTTACTGACGATGAACTTCGCGTAATGTTAAATGTGTTGGAAGTATACAGGAATTCAAAAAACGAAGGAAGATCTAACTAAGAAATTTTAGTTAGCTTCTTCTCTTCTCTTATTTTTTTCAATAAAATTTTTAGAAATTCTTCATAGTTGATTTTCATTTTCTCTCTCTCCTTATTATAGAACATTTGTTCTTATTGTAATTTGAAACCGGAAATTCATAAACCCATATCAAGATATTTCTTATTTTTTTGTTTTTAAAAATAAGAAATAGTTACTAGAAGTACGAAAGACGCCACCATAAGGTAACGTCTTTTTTTATGAAAAGTGTTTTGACTGCTGGCTCAAAACATTCTCTTCAATAGTTTTTAATCCAATTGGTGGATCAGCAAGTTTTGTAGAACTTGCTGGTGAAAAAACAGGGATAAACACAGCAGCTCCAATAAGTAAAACAGCTACCAATATTACTGTTGCTGCAAGCTTTTTCATAACATAATCACCTCCTTTAAATTTGAATTTTTAAAGGAGTCTATTTTAAGTAATTGAATTTTGGGTAACCTTGCCCTGAAACGATCTTTATTATTTACAAACAAATGCATTGATAGCAATAACTTATCACAATCGGCTTCCCTAATCCCCTCAAATAAAAGTAAAAATGCCTGTTTTTGTTTATCAGAGGAGTAGTCCACTGTGCTGCTTTCTCCATGCATCAGTTGTTTGATAAAGATATTTTGGGAGAATTCAACCGGCTGGCCCCAATATAGTTGCAGAATTGAAATCTGTTCTTTAAGATCCTCCACTACATTATATCGACCGATTTCCTTATTTATTAATAGGCATTTCTTAAAAAAATGATAAGAGTCTTCATAAGATTCTGTCATATAAGAAAGACCTAGAATAAAAAATGCTGTAGAATCAAATGTTGGTCCTAACTTGGCATCAAGAATTCTGGATGCAGCTGTTCTGGCTTCTATCTCATCATCATTATACTTTAAAGCAATGTGAGCGAGAGCTTCGTCTAAACGAACTGAAAATGCTTTTTTGATAAATGGATCTGTAACAGCATCCAGTTTAAGTTTAATTTCCTCGACATAGTGATATGAAATTTCATATTTTTGATTGTAAAAGAAGCCGTACATTTCAAGTATCATCAATAACGCTTCCATTTCAAGGCTATGTGCCTTGAAATTTTTTAGCTCATTAAGAAACTCTCGCTCATTATAGTCTGTTCGCTTTGCTTGGAGTTGCCATTGGTATATCTGACTCCACTCGCGGACTTCGTTATTTGAGTCATTTAAACCTTGTTGAATTAGGTATTCAGATAATCTCTGAATCTGTCTTGTATGAGCATATTCCAACGCGATTCTTTTATTTTTCTTTCTTTTTATTTCCATGAGATAATTCGTCATCAATTCAACTTCGTTTTCCGGGTCAAGAAATAATACTAAATCCAAAACCATTGATAAAACTATTTCTTTTCCACTCATGAATTTACTTAAATGAGCCTCGCTTATGTTAATGTTTGCTGAGACTTGCTTTTGGGTTAAATTTTTACTTTCCATGACTTGTTTGAGGTGTTTTCTTATGTTTTTTTCACTCACCATTCCATCACCATTTTTCGATCAAATTTAACACAAACAATACAAAAATGTGTCGATAATTGACGATCAATTAAAAATTTTCTGCTATTTGTCATTTTTGGTTAACAGTTCCCCAAGTATTGCCCAGCCGGCCTGGTGATAATCCATTAAAATTTTTTGTTTTTGATTTTCGTCAACAGGATCAGGTTTAGCAATACGAACAACTGTATTTCCATACTTAAGTTCCTTGGCGTATTGTGGATGAGTTTTCTTTTGTTCAGTCATTGCTGTATCACCTCTTAAGTGATACATATGCTCATCCTGAAGTGGGACAACACTCACATTTATCCTCCCCTCGACATGACATATATGACGCACAAAACCAAAAAAATATGATTATATTTCAAATTGACATATATGACGCTTTTTCTGACTCTAATATAGCACTTATAGTCAATGTTGACAATCCCTATATTGGATTTTTATGAATATAAGTCAAGTTTTTGCTATAATTCTATTAGCAGATAACGGAATAAGAGGTGGCACCATTGAACAGAATGAGGTTTAACAGAACAGCAATTTATTTAAGAAAATCAAGGGCAGACATGGAAGCTGAAGCAAAAGGAGAAGGTGAAACTCTTGAAAAACATAAAAAACACCTTTTGGAATATGCGAAAAATAATAATTTAAATATTGTAAAAATCCGCAAGGAAATTGTTTCAGGTGATAAATTATTTAATCGTCCTGAGATGATGCAGCTGTTGAAGGAAGTCGAAGAAAAGAAATATGACAGCGTCTTAGTCATCGATATTGAGCGCCTGGGACGCGGCAACATGCAAGAGCAAGGGTTGATTCTCGAAACTTTCAAAGAGTCAGATACAAAAATAATAACACCGCTAAAAATTTACGATTTAAATAATGAAATAGATGAAGAACATACAGAATTCGAAACATTCATGTCCCGCAGAGAATTAAAAAAAACAACAAGAAGATTACAGCGAGGCAGAATTGACAGTGTTAAAGAAGGAAATTATTTAGGCACACATCCCCCTTATGGCTATGAAATTGTAAAGTCATATAAAACTAGAACTCTTGCTCCTGTTCCTGAGGAGTCGAAAATAGTCAAATTGATTTATAGTTGGTATACAGACCCCATCCCAGAAAAAAGGTTAGGAAGTTCAGCAATTGCAAATAAATTAAATGAAATGGGTGTTAAAACAAAAAGAGGAAGACCATGGCACAGTTCCTCAGTGTTAGCCATAATTAAAAATGCAATATACGCTGGCCGTATACAATGGAAAAAGAAAGATATAAAAAGGACGGGGCCAGGTAAGAAAGAAGCAAGAACAAGACCCAAAGAAGAATGGATTGATGTTGAAGGAAAACACGAAGCGCTGATAAGTCTCGAAACATTCAATAAAGCACAAGAAATTTTAAAAACAAAGTACCACGTTCCATATCATCTTATAAGTGGTATTACAAATCCTTTAGCAGGATTAATCAGATGCAATAAATGTGGTGCCTCTATGATCTATAGACCATACACTAAACAAAAACCACATCTTAAGTGCTACAATGCCCCAAGGTGTCAGAATAAGGCTTCAAATTTTGAATTAATCGAACAAAGATTATTACAGGGATTACAAGATTGGTTGGCAGACTACAAGGCCCAATGGGATCTTTTTGAAAATCAAGCAAATGAAGAAAACGAAAAGCAGGAAGTAGAAATTAAAAAAGCAGCACTTGCTTCATTAAAAAATGAGTTAAAACAAACAGAAAAGCAAAAAATAAAGTTGTTTGAGTTATTAGAAAGAGGTATTTACAGTGAAGAGATATTTCTAGAGAGGTCACAGGTGATTACGACAACGCTCGATGAACTGAAGACAAACATTAAAAAGATCGAGCAAGAACTTAAAACAACTCAGCAACAGAAAAAACAGAATATAAAAGATATCCTTCCGCATTATGAAAACATTTTGGATCTATACTTCAAAACTGATGACCCAAAGAAAAAGAACGCAATGTTAAAATCCATATTACACAAAGCAGTTTATAACAAAGAGAAGCACCAAATGAGGGATGAATTCGAACTTGTGATTTACCCAAAGCTTCCTGAACAAAACCAGCCAATCCTTTATCACTTTAACGAAACAAAAACGGATAAAGTCTAGGAGTCAATGAAATTTCTCTCCTCGATGTCTTGAAAGCAGAAAACGAAGACGTCATCGACACCATCCAGCTCAATATGGAGCTTGAAAAAGTGAAAAAATACATCGACATCTTGGACGGCAGAGAAAAAGAAGTCATCGTCGGCCGCTTCGGCCTTGATTTGAAGAAGGAAAAAACGCAACGGGAAATCGCGAAGGAGCTCGGGATTTCGCGGAGCTATGTGTCTCGGATTGAAAAGCGCGCGCGCTTTCGAAGAGGAAATAAAAACAATAAAGAGGCTCGGAATTATATAAAACCGGCCTCTTTAGATGTTTAATTTTTATATTCAATTATATTTGTATATTGTGATTTTTCAGCTACTAAATTTCTAAAATAACTCATTCTTTAAAATGTTAGCAACAACCACTATCTCCGCCTAATAAGGCTAGTTGGCCGCCCTGTTGATCCAAGGTCACGTCAGTTGTCATGTTTAGGATTCTTTTATCAAAAGCGACTTGAATGCCGTTGATCACTTTAATTTCATCATCAGCTTCAGGTGCATTTAGTGCAATTCCCAATTGAGGGCCGCAGCATCCTTGGCCTGCGAAATAAAATCTCACTCCATCAGCATTCTGTTCTTTCATGATCCGGGTCAACATTTGTTTTGCCGATTCAGTAATCACCATCTTAATTCCTCCCTTATTTTAAAAAAACATCACATCTGAAATTATTTTCATTTATTTTATATATTCTTTAAGCTGGTCGTATCCGAATTTTTCTTGAGGTTCCCAAGGAATCAAAGCCGTTTTGGATGCCAATTCTTCATTCACCTTTTTGATCCATGTTTTCTCGGAAAAGGCTTTGCTTGTTAGGATAGGATCTTTGGTGTATGTCGCATAAAGACTTTGATTTATAATCCACCATTTCGGCTCGATTTCCGCCCGCTTTAAATCTTCCTGAAGTCTTTTTGCTTCAAATACAGGTGTCGCTTCAGCCAAAGTAACAATGACTACGCTGGTTTCACGCGGATTGCGCAGCCTTGGAAGTAATTGTTTCACACTTTCCGGCACTTCTCCTGTAGTCCGTTCCAATTCTTTATGGTAGGATTGGGCGGCATCCAAAAGCAATAGCGTATGACCTGTTGGAGCTGTATCAATAATGACAATCTCATTTTTTGAGCGGCCGACAACTTCAGCGAACGCCCGAAATACTGCAATTTCTTCAGTGCAGGGGGAGTTCAAATCTTCTTCCAAGTATGCGAGGGCCTCGTCATCTAAATCTTGACCTGCGGCTGCAATCATTTCTTTTTTATACGCTTCAACTTCAAACTTAGGATCAATGCGGCTGATTGTTAAACGCTCCAGTTCGCCCTTTTGGAACATATCATCTAAATGAGCTGCAGGATCGGTCGTTGTGAGATGGACTTGATGTCCTTTTTCTGCAAGGCCGACAGCAAGGATAGAGGCAGCTGTTGTTTTTCCTACACCCCCTTTGCCCATTGTCAAAATGATCCGGGTTCCGGAAGCCGAAAAGTCATCGATTACAGCTTGAACATTGTCTAATGTTGACTGCTGAAATGGCAATTCGTGTTGTTCATCTATCGTTGATATCTGATGATCTGCGAATAGTGTTCTAATATTACTGACACCTGTTAAAGAGTAAGGCACATAGGGCAGTATATACATTTCAATATCACGCAATAAAGATGGGATTTGTGAAATTGCTTTTTGCTGACGTTGATAAAATGCTTCCGATACTGGATCTCCCTCCGTTTTTTCTTGAAAGACTCCATTGATAACCAAGCATTGATTTTGAAGTCCGATTTCATTCAATTCATCTGATGCTCTTTCTGCTTCCTTTAGTGAGGAAGTATCAGGTCGCGACACAAGCACAAGTTTTGTTTTGTCAGGATTGGATAGAACATCTACTGTTCTAGCGTACATATCTTTCTTTTCATTTAATCCGGCTAAAGGACCTAAACAAGAAACTCCATGTGTGCTTTCCTCTAAATAACCGTTCCAAGCTGTCGGCAATTGAAGAAGGCGCAGTGTATGGCCTGTTGGAGCTGTATCAAATAAAATGTGGTCAAATTTCTGTATAAACTCCTCATTAGACAAAATGCTCGTAAATTCATCAAATGCTGCGATTTCAACTGTACAAGCTCCAGACAGCTGTTCCTCCATTTGATTTACCGCCACCTCCGGCAATTTTCCACGGTATGGACCGATCATTTTTTCACGGTATGCCTCGGCAGCTTCTTCTGGGTCCAGGTTGCAAGCATATAGACCTTTCACCCCTTTTATGGGCTGAGGATTATTTGTCAATTCCATGCCGAATACGTCCTGTAAATTAGATGCCGGGTCCGTGCTGACAATCAACACATTTTTTCCTTCATCCGCAAGAGAAACAGCAGTTGCACATGCGGTTGATGTTTTACCAACCCCTCCTTTTCCCGTAAAAAACAAGAATGGAATGTGCCCAATTTGGGATGGTTGAAATTTCAACATTATTCCACTTCCTTTGTATTCATGTGTATGACATTCAGTTTCTTCTTGGGTTTTTGTGCTTCCAACTCCTTTTCTTCAATTTGATATAAATCAGCGAATTCTTTAGTTGTAGGGTAGCCTCCCACTTTAAAAACTTCCCCATCCACCAAAACGATAGGCAAAGAGTCTGTTCCTTGTTCATGAAGAAGTTTGTTAATTGTTTCATTTTCTGCAAAGGCAGCTGGATCGTTTGCCAAGTTATATCTTTTAATAGGCAGCCCCTTTTTTTCTAATGTATAAATGGCCGATGCTACTTTGGTTAATTCGGGATCTACACTTGGGCCACAGACACCGGTTGAACAACACATGGCAGGATCATAAATTTCAACTTTTTTCATTATATTTCCCTCCTAGAATATAATCAGATACTTATATAACACTCAAAGCAAAGCCGAGTTTTTCTGCCTCAGCTCATGTTGTTTTACTTCCGTTCTCTGCAAATCTCTTTATTCTTTCTCCTATTTCGTCGCGCACCCTTTGAAAAAATGCCCATCTTTCTTCCTCTGTTCCTTGTGCCTTGGCAGGATCATCAAAGCCCCAATGCTCGCGCTTTACATTCGGAGGAGTCATTGGACATTTATCTGCAGCATCGCCGCAAAGAGTAACGACTAAATCTGCATGATTTAGAATATCAGAATCGATGATGTCTGATGTTTGCCCCGAAATATCAATACCAGCTTCCTTCATGGCTTTAACGGCATTCGGATTTAATCCATGCGCTTCTATTCCGGCGCTATAAACATTCCACTCATCTCCAAGGTGTTTTTTAGCCCAACCTTCAGCCATCTGACTGCGGCAAGAGTTTCCGGTACATAAAAAGTAAATTGTTTTCTTCGACATTTCCAACTTCTCCTTTAAACAAACTTAATGAATAATCAGCAGCCAAATATAAAGACCGGCAAGAGTAATGAAAAGTGTTGGAATCGTCAAAATGATCCCTGTTTTAAAATATGTTCCCCAAGAAATCTTCACACCCTTTTGAGAAAGAACATGCAGCCATAAAAGTGTTGCAAGTGATCCAATCGGAGTAATTTTCGGACCCAAATCAGAGCCAATAACATTCGCATAGATCAGTGCTTCTTTCATGATTCCTTGAGCATCAGTTCCCGCAATTGCCAATGCATCAATCATAACTGTCGGCATATTGTTCATCACCGAAGATAGGATGGCTGCGATAAATCCCATCCCTACGGTACCGGCAAACAGCCCTTGATCTGCTACTGCCTGAATAACATTTGAGAGGACATCTGTTAATCCGGCATTCCTTAATCCGTAAACGACAACGTACATTCCGATGGAGAAGAACACAATCGCCCATGGAGCCCCTTTAAGCACCTGCTTTGTCTGAACAGCAGAGCTCTTTTGAGCCATAATGAGAAAAAAGATTGCGATGACACCGGCTATAATCGATACAGGTATTGAAAAAAGTTCACTTATAAAATATCCAACCAAAAGGATCCCTAAAACGATCCAAGATATCCGAAACATCTTCTGATCTTTTATTGCTTCAGCAGGCCTTTTAACATCTGTCATATCATAATGCCTAGGGATGCTTTTTCTAAAGAAAAGATAGAGCACGATAATGCTCGCAGCTAATGAAAAGATGTTAGGAACAATCATTCTGGAAGCATACTCAATAAATCCGATGTTAAAGAAATCTGCTGATACGATGTTTACCAGGTTGCTCACAACCAGCGGCAATGATGTGGTATCAGCAATAAATCCGCTCGCAATAATAAAAGGGAAGACCAGTTACTCTTGAAAATTCAAAGCACGCACCATGGCAAGAACGATCGGCGTTAAAATTAATGCCGCACCATCATTGGCGAATAGAGCAGCAACAACCGCCCCCAATACAGAGACATATACAAACATGCGAAGACCGTTTCCCTTCGCAGCCTTTGCCATATGAAGAGCCGCCCATTCGAAGAAGCCAATGTTATCAAGGATAAGGGAAATAATGATAATAGCTATGAAAGCTAAGGTAGCGTTCCAAACAATCCCTGTAACAGTTATGACATCTTGAAAATCAACAACTCCTGCAATTAAGGCTATAATGGCACCCCCACAGGCTGACCAGCCAATAGATACATTTTTCGGCTGCCATATCACCAATATTAAAGTAAGCAAAAAAATGACTAACGCTAAAATAGCTGAAACCAATTGAATACCCTCCTGCTAACAAGAAACTTGCGTTTCTTTTTGTTTGATGCTTTTTAAAAGTTCATCCTCCTCATCAATTTGATTTAAGATGTGCTCGATTGTCTCAAATTCAGGACATGATCTGTTGATCGAATAAAAACGCCACTGGCCTTTCCTGTCCTCCTTTAGAAAACCTGCATTTTTTAATTTTCGCAAATGCTGGCTGATCGAAGGCTGGCTCATTTCAAACATATCCACCAATTGACATACACAATACTCTTTTTCAAGCAATAGCTTCATCATCATCAGTCTTGTTTGATCGCTGAGTGTTTTTAAGCAGCGCAGCATGGCAGCTCCCCCTAATTTAGTTCCTACAGTCAATTTAATCCCTCCTTTCATTACAGTATATAAGTGAAATTTTATATATGTGCATATGACTTAGAGCTTGTTGCAAATATTAATTCTTTATATAACTTTGAAAGTTTTTATTCCCACCGGAAAGGTTGTAAACTTCATTTATTCCCATATTAATCAAAATATTTTGGGCTGCATTTCCTGTTACCCCACTATTGCAATAAGTAACGGTCGGGAGATCGGGATTAAGATTCTTGGCACTTTCTCTAAGTTCCGACAAAGGAATATTCAAGGCACCAGGTACATGTGATACTTTAAATTGCTTTTCAACCCTAGTATCTATGATTTGCAATTCTTCTCCGCTATCTATCCTTTCAATTAATTCCTTTGGAGTTATTAATCGATTTTTATTTTGAATTGAGTTATTAAGGGCCATACCGGTATACATTACAGGATCTTTAGTCGTACTAAACGGCGGAGCATAAGCTAAATCCAAATGGAATAAATCTTCAGCCTTGGCTTTAAACGTGATGGCTGTAGCAAAAACATCAATGCGCTTATCGACACCTTCTTCTCCGACAATTTGCACACCTAGAATTCGCCCTGATTTTCTATCAGCAACAGCCTTAATCACCAATTCTTTCCCACCTAAATATTCTGCTTTGGCAGGTTTAATGTTATATAAAATTTCAGCATTATAGCCGTGTTCTTTCGCCTCTTTTTCGGTAAGACCAGTTTGGCCTACAGCTAAATTAAACACTCTTAAAATGCCTGTTCCTAAAATCCCGCGGTGTTCCAAATCGCCACCGGTAATGACATCGCCCGCGATACGTCCCATTTTATTCGCTGTCGATCCCAACGGTCTGTATAAAGGTTCACCTGTAATTAATGAAAAACTCTCGGCCACATCACCAACTGCATATATATCATGTAAATTTGTCTGCATTTTGGCATTGACAGCTATAGCCCCTGTTGAACCGAGCTTTATACCTGCTTCTTCAGCTAAAGTTGTATTTGGGCGAACACCAGTTGCTAAGATCACAATATCTGATTGAATCGACTGTCCGGACTTTGTCGTTACTGACCTATCTTCTATTGATGTTGCTTCTTCATTTAATAATAATTGAACCCCATGTCTTCGAAGTTCTTCTTCAACCCTGAATGCCATATCTTTATCCAAGTTCGGCATCACTTGATTGCCGCGTTGAATCATTGTTACTTCCAAACCTTTATGAGTAAGCTGTTCGGCTATTTCAAGACCAATATAACCTGCACCGATTATCGTTGCTTTTTGAGGATTTTCTTTCTTCATATATTGATCAATTTTTAACGTATTTTGTATGGTTCTTACTTGAAATACATGCTCTTTGTTGACGCCAGGAATATTAGGGGTAGCCGGAGAAGCCCCGGTTGCAAAAACTAAAACATCATAAGTATCAATTTTTGTTTTTCCAGTTTCAAGATCCTTAACAGCTATTTCTTTTTGATCAGTATTTACCTGAGTAACCTCATGACGGGTGAAAATGTCAACGTTATAGCGGCCTTTAAACCATGCGGCACTTCTTGGTGTTAAGGAACTTAGGTTCTCTACTTCCCCCCCCTAAAAAGTAAGGGATGCCACAAATAGAGTAAGAAATGTCATAGTCGGCATTATAAACTGTAATATCGATATTTTCGTCATTTCTACGTGCTTTAGCTGCAACTGAAGAACCTGCTGCAACAGAACCAATGATAATCATTTTCATGTTCATTAACCTCCGTTTTTCACTTTAGTTTGATTATTTATTAAGTAAAGCTTTTATACACATTACATTAGTTTTTACTTATATTCTGTTCACACCGTATGATTTAATGCGTATACCAACAGTGTAAAAAAGGTTATTTTATTGTACTCCCCTTCTTTGCGTACAGCATATAATCAAACTGCAATATAAGTCAAGTCTTATATAAAAAATAATTAATGTCATTTATCAAAAAAAATTGATTTAGTACTTGATTGTTTTCTTTTCTTTGATTATGATCATTACATCAAATATTTTTGATTAAGGATTGGAGGGTGACAATTGCTTCCCATATTGAAAAATATCGAACCGCAAAATATGTTTGCGAAGTACGAAAAGAAATTTAAAGCATTATCCGATCAAAAAAGACTCCATTTATTGCATATTCTTTGTGTACGTGGTTCATCATGTGTTTGCGATTTAATAGAGAATGTTCAAATGCCTCAATCTAAATTATCTTATCATTTAAAAATTTTATTAGATGCAGATCTCATCCAAAAAGAAACAAGAGGAACATGGAGTTATTACTCTCTGAATGAACGAGAAATACAGCATATATTATCCGAGGAGTTGTGTTGTCTTTTTCGCCCTTCGCATTAAAAGAAGGGAATTTTTTCGAATAATTAATCAAAAAAATTTGATTTATAGGAGGAAACATATAATGAATGAAGGATTACCAGTTGCCATTATCGGCGGTGGCCCCGTGGGGACAGCTGCAGCAGCCCATATGATCATAAATAACGAGCCATTTATTTTATTTGAAGCAGGTGAAGAAATGGGAACAAATTTTTTAAACTATGGACATATCCGATTATTTTCTCCATGGGTATATAATATAGATAAAGCAGCAAAAACATTATTAATACGACACAACGTCCCCCTTCCGCCTAAAGATGAACTTCCTCTGGGGCGAGACATTGTTAATAAATACTTAAAACCGTTGACCGAACTCCCTGAAATGAAGCCTTATATTCATTTGAACAGCCGTGTTGTTCATATTGGAAAGAAGAGCTTTGATAAGGTAAAGACAAAAGGTAGAGATCAGGTTCCTTTTATCCTTCGAGTAAAGGTCAGCAGCACAGAAGAAAAAACATATGAAGCTAAAGCGGTTATTGATGCTACTGGCACGTGGCAGAATCCAAACCCAATCAGCGCTGATGGCATCATTACAGAAGAAGAAAAAAGAGCTTCTAAACAAATTTATTATGGAATACCCGATGTCTTAAAGCACGATCGGGATCGTTATCAAAATAAGAAAGTTGCAGTTGTTGGCAGTGGTCACTCGGCCATTAATACATTGTTGGATTTAGTTCAGTTAAAAAATCAAACAGACGATACAAATATTATTTGGATTTTAAGAAAAGAACATGTCGATGAAGTTTTTGGGGGTGGAGAGAATGATCAGCTGCCCGCAAGAGGTGAATTAGGAATGAAGCTGCGTCACATTATAAAAAGTGGTTCCATAAAAGTATTTCCGTCAATGTTTATTCAGTCCGTTTCAACAGCGCAAGATGGGAAATTACGTATTATCGGAAACCAACATAATAAACAAAAAAAGTTGGAAAATATCGATGAGATCATCGCTAATACCGGCGCAAGACCAAATTTCGATATCTTGAAAGAACTCCGGCATACCTTTGATCCTGCTTTGGAGTGCGTGCCTGGTTTAGCTGAATTAATTGATCCCAATATTCATAGCTGCGGGACAGTTCGCCCACACGGTGAGGAAGAGTTAAGACAGCCTGAAAAGAACTTTTATATTATAGGTTCAAAGAGTTATGGTAGAGCCCCTTCCTTCTTGTTGGCAACAGGCTATGAACAAGCACGTTCTGTCGCAGCTTATATCACAGGCGATAAGGAATCAGCGAAAGAAGTAAAGTTAACCTTGCCGGAAACTGGAGTATGTAAATTATCTGTTCCTTTCGATAAATCAGGCTCTTCCTGCTGTAGTGATTAAACTAATCAATAGACAGGTCCGAATTGGGGATTCTGTCTATTTTGTCAGTATTTTCTCCATAGCCATCACGTCTACATAACGGCCATCTATTTTCCCCTGCTCTTTAAATATTCCAACTTCCCGATATCCCATTGAAGCATATAATCCCTGGCCAAGTTTGTTAAAAGGAAAAGTGAATAATACAATTTTATGTATGCCTGACTGGACAGCTTTTTTTTCAATACTTGATAAAAGGACTTTTCCTATTCCTTGCCCGCGATAAGATCGCGATATATAAATTGATAAATCTGCCACACTATCGTATACAGGTCGATAAGAATAAGGATTTAAAGACACCCATCCAACAACAGTATGCTTTTTTTCCGCCACTAAAATCGCGTGCTTTCCTGATCGATTTTGAAACCATTTTGTCATGTATTTGAGGTCTTTTTCTTCGACTTCTAATGTAGCAACTCTGTCTATAATCCCTTGGTTATAAATCTCTAAAATGTTAGTTAAATCCGTTTCTTTTGCAGGCCTGATCTTGATCATGTTAAAGCCTCCCTCCAGTTTATTCATTTTAATTAAAAGAAGTTAATTATTCAACATGAAAAAAGGACATTGAGCCCTTTGCTTATTTCACTCCTGGTTTGTAATAGCTTTATCTTCCAATATCTGAATGCCCGTTAAATTAGATAAAGACTTTCAATCAAAAAACTTGTAAAATGAAAATAAATATTCTATAAGTAAAGGTGAGGTGAAATCAAATGCAAACAGAAAATGTCAGGGAGCTTTTCCAAATTATAACGAGAAATTTTGGACTATTAAATAAACATTGTTGCAGCACTGAAGAGTACAAAATTTCGTTAGCTCAAAGTCATATTCTTGATGAGCTTCGGCGTCGATCCAAACCTTCAATGCAAGAAGTGTCAGAATCATTAGGTATTGATATTACTACATTTAGCAGACAAATCCAAAACTTGATTAAAATGGGATTGGTTGAAAAAACAGCAAATCCTTCGGATAAACGTGTTTTTACTCTTTCCTTAACGAACGAAGGGAAGAAAGTCAACCAATCCATTGATGACAGAGTAAATAATTATTTAAAAGAAGTTTTCTCTCATATGAATGAATTTGAGCAAGATATTGTCATACGTTCAATTAAATTACTTAGTGTTTCTATGAATAAAACCAAGTACTTTAGTAAAAATACGCGAGAATCAGATTGCAGTTGAAATGGAACGCCATTTTACAGAGAGTGCTTCATTTTCGTTAACACTAGTATAACAGTATGGTCCCATAGTTTTCGACATTCTTATCAATTCAAAACTATTATTCAACCGAAATGAAGTTCATCTCAGTTATTAATACTGTTGATAATTTTGTCCTTCACTAACTTTTACTTTCTGTTTATTTGCCGCCTTATTTCCCATTACATAAAAAATTAAAGAGGAGGCCGTTATTATGGCGATAACTCCAAACATAATTTCGCCTCCCAAGCTTTCTAGAAGAGCCCCCCCAAAAGTTGGTCCAATAAACATGCCCAGCATTCTAAAGTTGCTGGCACCAAAATAAGTTCCTTTTAAATCCCCTTTTGCTATCCTGTCTATAAAAAGACTTCCCGAAGGAACGATTAATATTTCACCTAATGTAAAAACAAAAATCCCTAATACGTATACAGACCAATGGATACCTAATGAAAATGCAATCAAACCAACACAAAGTAATCCTGTGCCTATCGCCATATTCACCAGCAGTGGTTTTTTTTCCGACCATTTCGCGATAATCGGTTGAAACAATACAACAACGACCGCGTTTATCGTTAATAATCCGGAGTAAACATAAGCGGCGTTTTCAATCTTTCCTTTCATAAATAGTGGCAAATTAGAATCGTATTGTGCGTAACCTATAAATGATAAAATGCCGGCAAGAACAAATAAGCCTAAAGCTAAGTCTTTCCTTAATACATTTACAGCTGCACCTATACTGACTTTTTCTTTTTTTTCAGCCGGTTTCAGCTCATTTGAAAACTTATTCAATGCAAATGTTAATGCAATTGCATAAACGAGATACAAACACCCTGTTATAATGAAAGTTAAACCTGCTGACTTTAATGCAAAATATGCCCCTAACATCGGCCCGATAGCTGCACCAACGTTTATTGCCATATACCTGTATGAAAAGACTCTCATTTTCTTTTCTTCAGATGTTAGATCCGATAACAGTGCTTGCCCTGTTGGCTCAAAGAAAGAACGGCAAAGACCATTCAGTATGTTTAAAAAAATAATAAGCAACACATTTGTAGTCATTCCAAAACCAATGAAAACAAGAGACCATACAAAAAGGGTGTATAGTAAAACTTTTTTTCGTCCAAATCGATCTGATAAATTGCCTCCAAAAAACCCCCCAAAAATACCAGAGACAGAACCAATCCCCACTGCCAACCCGATTGTTCCGACACTAAGCGTGCTTTCATTGGCAAGATAAATGGTCAAGAAGGGTAAACTCATAAAAGACCCTGCTCTGGCAAATCCAGTTCCAAAAATAATCACCCATACTAATGGATGGTACGCTTTAAAATTCTTGATTAAACCTTTCATACTTCAGACCTCCGACATTCTGCTTGCAATACAAGCTACTCAAAAGATGAGTAGCTTGTTATTGTCACATTATCTATTTCATTAAATCATTCAGTTCGCTTTTTTTCATTTCACCTTCGATTGAATCAAAAATTTCATTAATATTTGGATTTTTTAAAAAAGATATTGGTTCATTATTGATATAGACTGTTGTAGGAGCCGTCTCCATTATTTGCTCTGTTTTAATAAAAGTATAGCCTTTCTCTTTTACTGAAGCTGTAAGTTTTTTTGTTGCTAGAGCTCTATCCAATGAAATTTTGTAATCATAAACATAGACACTGACGTTTGATGTGAAATGAGCTAAAATCTGTTCCTTAATATCTTGGACTTCAGCTGAATTTGTTTCATTGGTATCACAGCAGTCGCTCTCTTGTGTTTCACAACAAGCACCACTATTTAAAGCAGGAATAATTTCAACAAGTATTTTGTTCTTCAATTGGATTGCCACCTCTTTATTAAATTAAGCCTTCGCTGGGATTCGGTGTATAGGCTTTGGCGGTAATGGGCTAAAACATTGCTGATATGTAATGTTATATACAGTCCCCAACTTTTCATTTGTAAAAGCTAATGCATCATGTACGATTAATTCCAAAAGATTAGGTGTTGATTCACACCTTATGTTAATAACCGTTCTAAATTCAGCATATTTTGCTAATTTTTCAGAGGTGGTTTCAGGAGTCTCTCCCGTTTGAACTAAACTAGTCTTCACATAACTTTTGTTTTTCCCTAGATATGTTTTCAAATGGGCGATCGCTATTTTTTCCTTTTCAAAATGGGCGTTTATTTTGGTTATAAAAGTATGGGTCCATTCTTGAGGGTCAATTAAACCATTATTACTTGTTAAATCTCCAAGAATATTTAGCCATGCTAATTCGGCTTCACCTTGTGCATAAGTGTCATAATCGATGTCTAAAATTCTGTCTCCCCCTTCGTTGGTGCTTAATAAGAAATCCGCCAATTCTTTAATATTGGTGTTATTTTTTGCTGAAATTAACTGGATATCTGTATTGGGAAACCTCCCACTTAAGAACGAAGCGATTTCATTAAGGTTGCCTTCACTAAACTGATCAATTTTGTTAAGTACGATTAAGTCTGCTTCTGCCATCTGTTTTTCAAAGATATAATTAACCGTATTTGAAAAATTAATTTCCCCCTTGACATTAAATTCATTTATTACTCTATTTGGATCAACAACTATTGTTAAAGGAGAAATATTAAATTCGGCATGATAATATTGCTTTAAAGGCTGAATTACAGTAGCAGCTAAATCAGTACAACTTCCAACAGCTTCAGCAATAATAACGTCCGGCTCTTTCTCAAGGATGATTTTTTCGAACGTATCATAGAGATCAGTAAACTTACAGCAAAAACAACCCCCTGTTATCTCTCCTGTACTTAGTCCATGATCTTTTGCCAATTGGGTATCTATGAGTTCATCACTCTGGTCGTTCGTCACAAGAGCAACTTTTACCCCCCTAGTCTCCAAATGTAAGGCTAATTTAATCATTGTAGTGGTTTTTCCTGCACCTAAAAAACCGCCTATTAGAATAATCTTTGTTTTCTTCATCGATTGTTTCCTCCTTCAAATTGTGTAAGGCTAGCATTTTAAACAGCAACGCTTAAAAATTCCTTCTTCTTTAGGAGTTAATGATGAAAAATATAATTCATCAACAGACGGATCAGGATGCTTCCATTCATAATGGAATTCATACTCTGTTAAGTCCAGAGATTGAAGAGATTTTCTTTGTAACAGAGGTGATCCTTTATATAAATATAATCTTGTCTCATATTGAATTGGATCAATGACAGCTTCAAGTTGATTATCAGCAACAAACGCTCTAAAAGTAGTTAAGTCTTCTATACTTGTCCATGGGTTAAACATAATGAATGTTGGATTTAGTTTTATTCCTGTCTGTCTTAAAAATGAAATCGCTGCTTCAATTTCTTCTATAGAAGTTTCTTTTGCAACTTCGTTAAGAACCTCTTTTGACGGAAACTCCAATGCTGAAGTAATAAACTTAACATTCAATTCTTTCATTTCTTTTAATGTTTCTTTATTTTCTAAAATGTGGTCTACCCTTGTGGTGAAATCATATGTTAAGAAAGGAAATTCCTTATGAAGCTTCCTCAAAATTTTAATACCGTGATATTTTGCATTAAAGAAGTCTGCATCAATGAAAGTTAAATGTGTCATTCCCTCATTCACCAGATTTTGAACATCACGTATGACAACATCCTCGGGAACTATAATAACTTTCCCTTGATACGCAGCGAAAACCGAGCAATATAAACATTTATGGTGACATCCTCTTGCAATTTCTGTAGCACCAACAATTTGTTCTGATCCTAGAAGTTTATTAATTTGGATTTGCGGGTACTTTTCAAGGGGAGGCAATACCGTTCTTGTTGGGACGTCTAAATGATCCCTTGACATAAAAGGATGAATAACTTCGCCATTTAATGCATGTTCCGCTAATAGAATTCCTGACAAGTCATCGACCTTTTCTCCACCAACAAGGTTTGCTAACTTTACTAAAGGAATTTCCCATTCGCCACTAATACATGAATCGCTATACTTACCGGCTAATCTATTGGCGTTGATCGTTGCGTGTTGGCCAAAAAAAGTAATATGAGCATTGGGATTTTCTTCTCTAGCTATTTTTGATATTTCAATACCAGCAGTAATTGCATCAAACAAGGGGATTGATATGGCAACAAGGTCTACATTTTTAAATTTTTCATTCTCAATTCCTTCAACATAAGTATCTAGCACAGATACTTCTACACCGGCTTTAATTAAAGCTGTGGCTGCAGTTGCAACTGTATGAGGTTGAAATCCGCCTTCAAAGTTAGATACCAGCAAAGTCTTCAAAACGATCACCCCAATATTATTTTTTACCGCAAATCAGATAATAACCTAACTCTTCGTCGATAAATTTTGCTACGTCCGGATTTTCCTTCACCAGTTTTTCATGTTCTTTTCTTATTGCATCATGTTCTAATCTTAAATATTGATCTCTTTTATCCTTATCTATAGAAAAGTCTATACTTTCAATATTTCTAAATCCTTGGTTTTCTAATATTTTAATATTTTCACTTAAACTTATACTTCCACCTCTGCAACCACAGACCAAACCTTCATTGTATTTGACATCCTCTGAAACAGGCTTAAAGGATACAAAGTCTGTATACACAAATAATCCCCCTGTTTCAAGTACTCTATAAGCTTCAGACACAACTTTTTCCCTGTCCGATACCAGATTCATTACACATTCGCTATATACGAAATCAAATTGTTTATCCATAAAAGGTAAATCATCTAAATTACCTTTAAAAAAACCAATTTTTTTCTGCAGTTTTTCATCTAACTTTTTAGAATTCTCTCTGGACTTTGCAATCATGTTTTCGCTGAAATCAATACCGATGAATTGCTGTCCAGACTCGTGTTTTTTTGTTAAATCTATCAAAGTGGTGCCCATACCTGAACCCATATCTAAAATTCTTTTCTTATCATTGGCTGTTATATACTCCAATATCTTTTTTGTAGGGGCAGAAGGCGAAAATTTGTTTTCATTTAAATTATATGGACCGTCCCCTTTAGCTACAGAATCATAAAAATTATATATTTCGGCACTGAATCTATTTTCAATACCATTGTCAGTGGACGGACTGCAGCATGATGTCTGAAAATTTGATTCGCTCATTTTGCGACCTCCTGTTTTATCGGATATTTATTTGCAACTGTTCTTCTGTTTGTTTTATCTTGTTTTTAATGTCTTCATATGTTTCGCCTTCAACAATAAAATAACCAAGCCTGCTATAATTACTTGTCGTTCTGCTCACTTTTGAGCCAGGATGATAAAAAAATGAATGGTGCAATGACCTATTAAAATCATTCATCTCGTAATACAAGGTTCCTGACTTGGGCGCTGCCAGAAACCGAATAGCAGCAAAATTGGAACTTTTAATAGCAGTTTTTATTTGATCTATTTCACCAAGAATAATTTGAAGAGATAGCTTCCTTAAATCGATACCTGTTACGGTAGCAACTAGATCAGGAATTCTGTCTCCACCAGGCCTTGCGTTGACCTCAATTAATCTAGGGCCATTATTGGTTAATTTAATTTCAGTATGCGTGACTCCATTATTAATGTTTAACAATCTAAGAGTTTCCTTTACTAACAAACTGACTTCTTCAAAATCCTTATCTTTAATCGGCGCCGGAACAATATGTCCAACTTCTACGGTAGGATTGAAGTGAGCCGTCTGCTTTTCGGTTACTGCCAGGATAGTTGTTTCGTTATTTATGGTAAAAGATTCAACGCTATATTCCGAACCTTCTATATACTCCTCTATTAAAATGTCGGAATCAATCATTTGGCCAACCAGATTTTGTTTCTTCATCCTTATATTTGACACAGCATCCCATACATCTTGAAAGCTATTACATTTCATAACCATACTGCTGCCAGATTCATTTGATGGCTTTACTACGACAGGAAACTCAAAATCCTCAAGTGCATTTAATACCTCTTTTTCATGAGTAATTAATTTATACTTAATCTCCCATCTAGTTCCTTTCAAAGCATTTCGGGTAAATTTTTTATTTCTGCAATTAATGGAACCTTGATGACTCATTGCATTTTTAAATCCCAAGATTTCTGATATTTTGGAACAAAGGGTTAAACGATATTCATTAAGTGTATAAATACCGGCTATATCAAATTTGTTTTTCAGCTTTTCCACTTCGTCAATAACAAGGGATTCATTGTTCAAATCAATTTCTAAAGGAAAATCAGCAGCGAGTGCTTCGTGAAGTTCTATTCTTAAATCGAATAAAATCGCTTTGTAACCTAATTCTTGAACAAGCTTTACTTCTTCACATTCATTATTTCTTGTCCCTAATATAACGACAGCAGCCTGTTCTTTTTCTTTAGTCATCATCTTCCCCCCTCCCTTACACACAACAGTTAGATTGAGACTCTTCTGTGCTGTCTGAACATGGATCGGAAAGACCAACATCCAATTGGTTTTTAAACATTGTTAATGTAATCGCGTAAAGTTGACTAATCTCTTCGTTAGTCAGTCCATTTTGCTTCGCTTTAATAACTAAAGCTCTTACTTGTTCTTTGTTACCGAGTGCCATATTGATGGACAGACTTGCAATTAATTTTTCTTTTTGATTTAACGGTCCCTTGTTCAGTGCTTCATCACTAAATGAATTAAACTTAGAATTTAATGAACAAATCCCTTCGAGCAACATTCTTTAATCCCCTTCCAGTGTTCTTCGATTTTTAATCATAATATGCAAATAAATTTGCATTATACAAATAAAAATATGAAAAAATGACACTTAAATCAATATTAAAGGCATACAATTAAAGGAATACTCCCTTGTTTGATTGTATTTTACAAAGGTTTATTCTGTCAATACGAAAAACTGAATATAACAAAAATTTGAAGTTTCTCATGCTTTAAAATGTCATTGACCTGTCATATATGAGAATTCAATTGTTTGTGCGTCTCCCCACATATTTTCAAGACCGTCTGCTTAGAGGACTTTCATCGATACTGTACGTGTGAATGGCATCATGGTGGGCATACTAAATGCGTATGTATATTTCTTTTTAAGTGACGTTAAGCATTAAAATTCTTTATTACTTTAATGCAACAAAAACGGATAACCTCTGGGAGTCAATGAAATCAGTTTGATTGATGTCCTCAAATCGGAAAACGAAGACGTCATCGACACCATCCAGCTCAACATGGAGCTTGAAAAAGTCAAAAAATACATCGACATCCTTGACGGCAGAGAAAAAGAAGTCATCGTCGGCCGCTTCGGCCTTGATTTGAAGAAAGAAAAAACGCAGCGCGAAATTGCGAAAGAGCTTGGGATTTCGCGGAGCTATGTGTCGCGGATTGAGAAGCGCGCGCTGATGAAGATGTTTCATGAGTTTTACCGGGCGGAGAAGGAGAAAAGGAAGAAGGCGAAGGGGAAGTGAGATCGATGAAGAGGCTCGGAATTATATAAACCCGGCCTCTTTTTATGCGAGCTAATTTGGCTGGGTAACGGGCGCGTCTTCTGCTTGATGAAGTTTCCCCGTATGGAATAAATCAGCCAATTTTGAATGCTCTTGGAGCGTGTAAACTTCACCAGTGAGCATTTGTTTATTTGGCTTTTTTATGTGTGGGATGAAGATTATGGCAAGGACAATTGTAGAAACTAAGAACCCGGCATGATAACCTTTTAAGCTATTCGCAATCGTTGGTTGCAATCCTTCCATGACAGTTGCGCCAACGGTTGCGATCACAGCTGAACCGAAGCTTGAACCAGGGTTTTCAATATTATTAATACCGACACCTGCTTCTGGAAGTTGTTTTCTGTCAAGCCCTGTATAAGCGTCACTCGCCAACGGAAGATTCCCCCCGATACTGGTGCAGCGGATGAACAATACGATGGAAATCCAGATCAAACTTGTTTTATCGGTGATTAAGATAAGCGGAAAAACAAGACTGATCATAACCACGGATTTCGCACCAATCTTATCAATCATTTTTCCGATCATTGGCCTGGTAACGAGCATCCCGATTCCCAAAGCAACCAAACAGATTTTTTTATTTCATCTGCCTACCTTTAGGGGAGCATATAATAACACGTAGATCATTTTATAACAAAAAACCATTTATATCCGTCCAGCCGATAGCAATAGCTTTGAAATAATCTTCACCGAATTGTATTTGTTTTGTTGTGCTCTGCCTTCCACCTAGCTTTTCATAAAAATTTATCGATGGATTACCGGCTAAAACCCATACCAATAATGATTTTATGTTTTTCTTTACAAGCTCCTCTACAATCGCCTTCATTAGTCGAGATCCGATTCCTTTTTTCTGATACTGTAACAACAGATAAATCGCGGAAACTTCACCCTTATATTTGCTAAGATGATCGCGGTTTGGACCTCCGGAAGCAAAGCCTATAATTTTACCGTCGGTTTCTTCTGCAACATAGACAATATCTTGATTTTTAGGATCACTTAATGAAGTTCTCCAAAGCTTTGCCTGATTTTCGACAGAAAGCTTAGATAACGTGTCATCAGGCAATACTCCTTGATATGTGGTTTTCCAACTTTCCACATGAACTTTGGCAATTGAATTAGCGTCTGACACTTTGGCTTTTCTTATTAAAATCATTTTCCCTCCTATAATTAATATTTTTCTTAAAGAGGATATCGCAAATATCGGCGGCTTCTCTTAAATGGTTAAAATCTGAATATATCTTTTATCTTTTATTGGATTACATCGAAGGTCTAGGGGTATTGTTTTGAAGAAGGCCTCGCCTTACACCTGGCAATTCTTCAATCAAATTACTTCTAGGAACTAGAGCTTCCTGAGGTATATCTCCCCCAAAATTCTGGGAGATTACATTTATATTTTATTAGCTTCCCTGAATTGATATAATAAGCAACATTGGTTTCGGGGTCTTGAATTAAAATGCTAATTTCCATTGATTCCTCAACAGGAGTTATCTCTGTCAGTTCTTGCAATAACTCTTCATTCGAACAGCTAATGAAGTTATGGTCAAAACTGTTTGTTTTACTCTGCTCGCAGGAACCCTTGTCTATACCTGTCAAAGAAATTGCCGCTCCAACCAAAGTGCCTGCCGAAACGTTATTTGTTATAGTCCCCTTGTACTTCTTTGTATGCTGACAAGCCTCATTCAAATTCTTTTTTTGATTCTAATATTACACCGTTTAATAAGTTCATGCCCGTTGACGGAGTCATAAAACAAGCACCTGCAAAAAAAGTGCTACTCTCCCACTTGAATATACAAATCATTACCTTTTATTTTATAAAAAGGAGTTTTTTACGCAATACTTTTGTCAATTCCAATTCTCTAAAGTCAATAAATCGCTTTTGGTATGTAACATGCTATTGTAAAACTCTTTTTATCTGAACTTTTCACCTGAATTCCAAACAGTAACCTATGGGCCGCCACGAAACCAGTCTCATCGATGTCCTCGGGATCAGAAAACGAAGACGTCATCGACACCATCCAGCTCAGGCACAGGCCTGAAAAAGTCAAAAAATACAACGACATCCTCGACGGCAGAGAAAAAGAAGTCATCGCCGGCGCCTCAGCCTTGATTTGAAGAAAAAAACGCAGCGCGAGATCGCGAAGGAGCTCGGGATTTCGCGCTGCGATGTGTCCCGGATTGAAAAGCGCGCATTGTTCAAGATGTTTCATGAGTTTTACCAGGCGGAGAAGGGGAAGGGGAAATGATGTCATGGAAGCCGGCCTAAAACACCGGCTTCCATTTCTTTCTGCCAGGCCCTTAATAAAGCTTGTTATCCAATTACAGAGGCCTGTTGAAGTTACTTTTAATTTTCTTCTGAGTTTATTTGTGTTGCTATAATGTTCATAACATTTTTCATAAATTTCTCTTTTGTGAATGAAGCAGTCCCTCCACCTTGAGCGAACATTTTATTTCCCCCACCTTTTCCATCAATAAGGGAAAGAGCTTCTTGCATTAGGTCTCTCATGTTCATTTTATTTGCTTCACCTCGCCCGCAAACCAATTGGAAGCGATGATCGTTCTCTGACAAGAAAAAAATAAGGGCCCGTTTTTCTCGATCAGCAATCATTTTTGCTAGCTTTTGAAGTTCTTGAATCGATCGATCTGAAAACGTTTCTATCACCATTACAGTATCATTTTGAATTGCGCTTTTTGCTAATAATTCATTGGCTTCATACTGAAGGTTTTTTTCATAAGATTCTAGAAGCGCTTTGTCTAGCTTCTTTACATTTTCAAGCAACCGTTTGACAGCTTCGCTTAATTCCCCTTCAGGACGATTAAGTAATCCAGTCAATTCAACGATTGCTTTTTGTTTTTGATCGAATTGGGTTATGACCCGATTACCGCATACAAAATACAGACGAATTTTTTTCCTCTGTCTTTCCCAATTCAATACTTTTATTGCTCCGACTTCTCCTGTAGCGCTCGGGTGTGTTCCGCCGCATCCGTTGTAATCAAATTCATCAATCATGACAAGACGAATATTTTCTTTTACAGATGGGAGTTTACGAATCGGATAATTTACTAAGTCATCATATTCTACCCACTTTGCGACTATGGACCTATTTTCCGTTATGATCTCGTTTGCAAGCTTCTCTGCTTTGCCTGCCATTTCCTCTGTTAATTCTGATACATCAAGGTCAATGGTAACCGTATCATTTCCAAGATGGAATCCAACTGTATGAA